>MDTB01007114.1_pt1 | contig 48958 bp, 54 predicted proteins | sample 811161 | NCBI WGS metagenome assembly MDTB01 (sample SAMN05326650, study PRJNA326480) | marine metagenome | isolation source: seawater | place: Mediterranean Sea | collected 2009
CCCTTACAGGTACCGTGGGTTCGAATCCCACTCTCTCCGCCACTTTTTTTAAGACTTAAATTCAACTGCCATTTTTCTGTTATATTGTTTGATTAAATATCAAAACAAATATAAAAAATTTTTAAATGGATAATAAAACTTTAAAAGTAGGAATTTTTGTTGACTCAAAACAAGAGTCAGGTGGTGCGTATCAAGAACTTTTATATTCAATACAAAATTTTAAAAAATACAAAAACTACTGTGAAAATATAGAATTTAAGATTATTTGTACTTCAAAAAAAATAGGCTCATCATTGAATGGTTCAGGATTTAAGATTGAATATTTTTCAATGAATTTATTTGAGAGGTATGTTTGTTTTTTAAGGAATAACGGCAGTTTAGTAAGAAGGATAAAAAAGTTTCTTTTTTTTAAAAACAAGTTTGAATCGTTTTTAAAAAAAATTGATGTTGATTTAATATACTTTGTTGCCCCCGGCCAATACATGTTGTATTTAGAAAACACAAAATATTTTGTAACTGTCCCAGATGTTTGTCACAGGGTAGAAAATGACTTTCCCGATAATGTAGATCACTCTGAATTTCAAAGAAGAGATGAAATTTTTGAAAAAAGTTTACCTAGAGCTATCGGTGTTTTTACAAATACTCAAACAACCAAGGAGCAAATTAGTTTTTTTTATAAAGTAGATAAGTCAAAGATAAAAATATTAAATCATCAACCTTCTTTTGCAATAAATAATTTTACTAAACCAGATGACAAAAAAAATAAATCGATTAAAGAAAAATTTAATTTACCTAAGGAATATGTTTTTTATCCAGCAATGTATCTGCCTCATAAAAATCACAAGTTTCTTTTAGAAGCTTTGAATCTGATTAAAACTAAATTTAACAAAAATATTAATGTAGTTTTCTGCGGAAATAATCCAAAGGTATTTGGAAATTTAAGTATTTTAAAAAATTATGCTATTGAAAAAAACCTAATTAATCAAATTACATTTTTAAATTTTATTGAGGATGAAGATTTACCTTATTTATATTTAAACTCATCTGCCTTAATTATGATCTCACAAATAGGCCCAAGCAACATACCACCGTGGGAAGGATTTAAAATGAATGTGCCGGTTTTGTATACAAAGTATGATTCAGAAAATATTTTTGGGGACGCAGTGCTTAATGTGGATCCGCTTAATTCGGAGGATATAGCAAATTGTCTAATAAAAATTACAGAAGATAAAAATTTAAGAGACAAATTAATTAAAAATGGAACTAGAAAAATACAAGAAACAAATCGAAAAGAAGAATTTTTACAGATAGTTAATTTAATAAAAAATTATTCTAATAAAAGTTTTAATTGGAAAAAATAAAATAATGTTAAAAATTCCAAAATTTTTGTGCCCTCAACACAAATGTGAGATAGTTAGGTTGGGTAGAGAAAATGACGGAGGATACTCAGTTCCAAAAAACTCTTTACAAAATTCTAAAGTAGTTCTTGGATTTGGTTTATCAGATGATTGGTCTTTTGAAGAAGATTTCCAAAAAAATTCTAAAACAGACATTTTATGTTATGACCATAGTGTCAACTTAAGATTTTGGATAGTTAAATTTATAAAGGATTTTTTTAATCTTGTTCTCTTAAGAAAAAAAATTTATGAATCTGTGGAGTTAATTAAATTCTTCAAATATCTGAAATTCTTTAGAAAAAAAAATGTGAAACATGAAAAAAAGTTTATTGCACCAATAAACCAAAAAGTTGAACAAATAAATGAATCTCATATAACTGATTTAAACCAAATTATTAAAACCAAGAAGTTGGAAAAAATCTTTCTTAAAATTGATATCGAAGGCAGTGAATATAGAATATTAGATCAAATTATAGCTCAACAAAACTTGCTCACTGGAATGGTCATAGAGTTTCATGATTGTGACTTGCACTATAGAAGAATAGAAAAATTTATTAAAAATTTTTCACTACAACTAGTTCACTTACATGTAAATAATTTTGGGATTGTAAACGAATATAACCAACCAACAGTCTTAGAACTTACTTTCGCACCAAGTTCTTTTAACACACTAAGAAATTCAGATGAAAATAAGTTTCCGATTCACGGTTTAGATCAGCCAAATGATATTAATAAGATTGATGAAAATATAAAATTTGAATAATGAAAAAAATTTTAAAATTTTTAATACCTAAGTTTATTTTAAGAATGAAAAATAAATTTATTGCTTCTAGAACAAGAAAGGAATTTTTAAATAAAAGTCAAAAAGACATTTTCAAAACGATATATTCAAAAAAAATGTGGGCTGGTGAAAAAGAAAAAAAATATAAATTCTATTCTGGTTTAGGTTCTCATTCTGAAGAATTAACAAATAAGTATATTATTGAGTTGCGAAATTTTTTACAATCATTTCCCAAAAAACCAAACGTTGTAGACTTAGGATGTGGAGATTTCGCCATTGGCTCAAAAATTAGAGATAAATGTGATCGATATTATGGGATTGATATAGTTGATGAGCTGATTGAAGAAAATAAAAAAAAGTTTAAAAACTTAAGTGTAGAATTTTTATCATTAGACATTACCAATGACCAATTACCTTCAGCCGATATTTGCACTGTAAGACTTGTTTTACAACACATGTCGAATGAAAGTATTCTTAAGTTTATAAAAAATATAAATAATAAATATAAATTTTTAATAGTTACTGAACATTTTCCTTCACCAGAAAAATTTGTTCCTAACATTAATAAGCCCTCAGGATCAGATACTAGATTTTATGACAATAGTGCAGTTGATTTAAATGCTCCGCCTTTTAATCTTAAGATTATTGATATGAAAGATTTATGTGATTGTTCTTCTGATCTGATTGAAGGAAGTTTAAAAACAAAAATTTTACAACTGTCGATTTAATTAACCCTTTTTACTGACAAGACTTTTAACTTTGCAGTATCTTCTATTCTACTTATAGTTTTCGAGGCACTCATAATTACTGTTTTTTTCAATGGTCCGTATGCATGAATCAACTTATCTTTTGACAAAGCTACAGCTACGTGACCTTTCCAAAAAATTAAATCATTCTTTTTCAAATTTTTTAATCGCACTTTTCGTTTAAAGTATCTAGCTTGATCTTTGGCATCTCTTGGACAGTAAATATTATTAAAATTAAGGATAACTTGAACTAATCCCGAACAGTCAATACCTTTATACGATTTTCCACCCCATTTATATTTTATATTTTTGAAAATTTTTATTCTTGAAAAGCAATTTTTATCTTTAAACTTTATTGGCCTCACATTTTTTCTTTCAATCCACATATTTTTGTTAAATTTAAAGAACTTTGATTTTTTTCCTTCTAATTTTATCTTTGAGCCAAATGTTAAATTTCCAATTTGTTTTCTAAAGTTAGGTCTACTAAAGATTTTTGCTGAAAGTGCTGCAACTTTATGTGTAGGTCTGAAAAATTTTACAAAGTGTCTTTTTTTTATAAAACCTTTGTAATTATCTTCTAAAATTTTAATTTTCCACCAATTAGAGTTTTTGTTCAAAACATAGAACGCATTACCAAATATCATTTGTGTTACTACTTCGGATCTAGAGCTGTTTTTTCTATATAAATTAATTTCGGAGTAATTATTTGAGTAAAGTTTTTTCATTTATTCTTTTACAGGAGCTAATTTTGCTATCCATATTATTAAAATTAATACTGGGATCCCTAAAATTGCAGTAAAAATATAGAAATTTGAATATCCCATAAAGTTTACCATACTACCTGAATAACCGGCTATAACTTTTGGAAGTAATATCATCAAAGAACTAAACAGGGCATATTGAGTGGCTGTAAATTTTATTGAAGTAAGTGCGGAAAGGTAAACCACAAAAGCAGCTCCTGCAAAACCACTTGAGATATTGTCAGCAGTAATAACTATAATTAAAGCTTTAATGCTTGGCTCACTTATTGCCAACCACGAGAAAAGTAAATTGCTTGCCGCGGCTATCACTGCACCAAAAAACAAAGCTTTAATTGTTCCAAATTTAACTGCAGAGAATCCACCAATCAAGCCACCAAGTATAGTTGCAAATACTCCAAAAAATTTTGAATAAGTAGCAATTTCTTTGACGTTAAATCCTTTTTCAAGATAAAATATATTTGCAACAACGCCCATCACAATGTCTGCTATTCTGTAGAATCCGATTAAAAACAAAATAATAATTGCTGTTTTTCCGTATCTATCGATAAATTCGGATATTGGTTTTGCATAAGCGTTATCAGCTGATTTTTTTGGAATCAATTTAACTTTTATTAGTATGTAAATTACAACTGAAGAGGAGATAAAACATAAAACTATCCTTAAAAAGGCAAATAAAAATTTTTCCAAGGGTTCTTTGTTGCTAAAAGGGTTTTGGAGAATAGAATAACACAAAACAAAAATGGCTATTGCAAAAGTGAAAGATAATAAAAATTTTAACTGATCGTGAAGTTTAACAAAATTATTTCTTCTCCTTATGTTAGGTTCTGGAGAAAAAAAAGTAGTAATAACCCCAACTAACATTAATCCAGCCATAACAATATAAACTGTCTGCCAAACTGTTGGGTTATAAAATTCTGTACCCAAATAAGAGGCTATGAGCAAACTTCCTGCTCCGGCAACAAGCATGGCTATCCTATATCCTGCTATATACATTGATGAGAGCGCCCCCTGAAACTTTTGAGGCGCAGACTCAATCCTATAAGCATCTATAATTATATCTTGAGTGGCGCTAGAAAAAGCAATTAAGACCGCTCCTAACGCGGTCATAAACAGAGCCTTAGAAGGGTCTGTAAAAGATATAAATACTAAACTTAAAATTATCATTATTTGAGAGACTATTAACCAACTTTTTCTATGACCAAAATTTCCAAAAGGTAGTTTCAAATTATCAACTAAAGGTGTCCAAATGAATTTGAAAGAGTAGGCAAGTCCAGCCCAGCTAAACATTGTTACCATACCTCTGTTAACTCCTGCTTTAATTAGCCAAACAGAAAGAGTTGAAAAAACTAAAAGTATAGGCAAGCCTGAAGAAAATCCTAAAAGAAACATTCTTAAAGAATTTAAATTAAAAAAATTTTTTAATGTATTCGAAGTGTGTTTGTTCATACAAAGTTATTCACTCTCTCCAGAATGATGGGAAAAATAAAATTAAAACTGCGAATAATTCTAATCTTCCAAGTAACATTCCAAATGATAATATCCATTTGGAGACATCCGATACTTCTCTAAAATTTCCATTCGGTCCTATTACATCACCAAGACCTGGGCCAACATTTGAAATAGAAGTTGCCGCCCCTGAAATTGCAGATAAAAAGTCTAGCCCAGCAATTGATAACAAGATTGCCAAAGTTAAAAATAGAAAAAGATAAGCAAATATAAAAACTATTACAGAACTAATAAAATTATCTGAAATTTTTTGATTATTATATTTTACAACAAAAACACTGTTTGGGTAAATTAATTTTTTTATTTGATTTTGCAAAAACAAAACAAGCATTTGCAATCTAAATATTTTTATTCCACAAGTTGTTGAACCAGCACATCCACCAATAAACATTAAAAACAAGAAAAATATTAAAGAAAATTCTCCCCACAAACCAAAGTCGTCTGTTACATATCCTGTGCCTGAAAGAATAGAGACAACATTAAAAGAAGCGATTCTTAATTTGTCTAAAATTGTGTTTTCATAATTTACAAAAAATAAATATATAAACATTATAATGACAGAAATTACTAAAAGGTATATTAAACCCTTAATTTGAACATCTTGAAAAAATATTTTTTTATTTCCTTTTAAAAATTTTAAATACGTAATGAAAGGTATACTTCCTAAAATTATAAAAATTGTAGCTATTATTTCAATATTAGAATCTTTAAAAAAACCTATAGAGTCATTATGTGTTGAAAATCCACCTGTAGCAATTGTAGTCATAGAATGAGCGATGCTATCAAATAAACTCATACCAAAAATCCAATAAAAAAAACCACATAAGAATGTTAAAATTAGATATGTTGATATTATTATTGTAGCAATTTCAATTGTTCTTGGTAATATTTTTTCTGTTGTGTCTGAACCTTCCATTTTAAATAACTGCATTCCACCAACTTTTAATAATGGTAAAACAGTTAAAGCCATTACGATTATTCCGATTCCACCTAGCCATTGCATAATAGCTCTCCACAGTAAGATACTTTTAGGTGTATCATCTAGGTTTGCAATTACAGTTGAACCAGTTGTAGTAATCCCTGACATACTCTCGAAAAAAGCCTCACTAAGAGATAGATCCAGTGTAGAGAATATAAATGGAATACTCCCAAAAATAGCGACAGATAACCAAGCAAGAGTTGAAAACAAAAAAGTTTGTTGAAGGTTAAGCGAAAGCTCTCTTTCTCCTTCTCCAATATTAGTTAATATAAATAATGTTCCTATAAAAGCTGTAACAAAAGCAGAGGATAAGAAACTATGACTATTCTCTTCATAGATTATTATTTGGGCAAAGTAAGGAATAAGCATAAAAGTGCCAAGAATAACTAACAAGACCCCTATTACAAAAAAAACTGTTTTGTTTGCTGCCATCTAATCAAGATTAAATATAAAGTTATAAAATTCAACTTAATATCTTGTATTTATATCTGTATTATATATATAAAATTTAATAAACCATAGTTATGCTCAATAACGACTTAATTCAATCAACTTCTTCCTGGCCTTTTGTAGAGACTAGAAAGCTTTTAAAAGATAGAAAAGACATAATAAATAAAAAGGGAAAAATAATATTTCAAACTGGGTATGGACCAAGTGGCTTGCCTCATATAGGCACTTTCGGAGAAGTCGCTAGGACCACAATGATGATTAATGCCCTTAATCATATAAAAAAAATTGAAAGCGAGCTTATAACTTTCTCTGATGATATGGATGGCTTAAGAAAGGTGCCTGAAAACATTAAGAATTCTAAAATTTTACACGACAACCTTGGAAAACCTCTTACTAGTATACCTGACCCATTTGGCAAGTATGATAGTTATGGAAAACACAATAATGAAAAGTTAATCGAATTTCTAAATAAATTTAATTTTAAGTTTAACTTTAAAAGCTCAACAGAAAACTACAAAAAAGGTGTTTTTAATGAATCTTTAATAAGGGTTTTAGAAAAATACGATGATATTATGAATATTATTTTACCAACACTTGGTAATGAAAGAAAAAAAACGTACTGTCCATTTCTTCCGATTTGTCCTGAGACTAATAAAGTTCTAGAAATTTCACCTGTAGAGATAAATAAAAAAAAGGGAACAATTATTTTTGATAATAGTGGAAAAAAATTGGAAACCAAAATAATCGATGGCAATTGTAAACTACAATGGAAAGTTGATTGGGCAATGCGATGGTTTACTTTTGAAGTAGATTTTGAAATGTATGGTAAAGATTTAATTGAAAGTGCAATTATCTCAAGTAAAATTTGTGACGTCTTAGGCAAAAAGCCTCCTAATGGATTTGCTTATGAACTTTTTTTAGATGAAAAAGGAGAAAAAATTTCAAAATCAAAAGGTAATGGAATATCTATAGAAGATTGGTTAAAGTATGCTTCACCTGAAAGTTTAGCGTTATACATGTACCCAAATCCGAAAAGAGCAAAAAAATTGTACTCAGAAATTGTGCCTAAAACAGTTGATGAGTACCTTTCTTTAATAGAAAAATATCCTCAAGAAAAAGAGAAAGACAAATTGCTTAATCCATTATGGCATATACATAACGGAGAACCTCCGAAAGAGAAAGTAGTAATGCCTTTTTCTATGCTTTTAAATATAGTTGGTTCTAGTAATGCAAAATCAAAAGATGTTATCTGGAAATTTATAAACAGATTTCATAAAGATATTAATATAAAAGAACATCCTATTTTAAATGAATTGACCGGATATGCTTTAAATTATTTTACAGATAAAGTAGAACCAAATAAAAAATTTAAATCACCAAATAATGAAGAAAAAAAAGCACTTAATTCATTAGTTGATAAATTAAAATCTGTTTCTCAAGATATGAAACCTGAAGAAATCCAAACAGTCGTTTATTCAGTAGGCAAAGATAATGGTTATGAAAAAAACTTAAGGAATTGGTTTAAATTAATTTATCAAGTTCTATTTGGAGAGGAAGATGGACCACGAATGGGGTTTTTTATAAGTTTTTTTGGAGTTCAGGAAACAATAAAATTAATAAATGATAAAATAAAAAATTAAAATATGTTTTCATTTTTAAAACCATATATTTTCAGTTTAGATCCAGAAACTGCACACAACCTGGCAATTAAATCTCTTAAATTAAATTTAGTACCCAAGCAATTTTTTGAAATTGAAAATGAAGATTTATTAGCGGTAAATCTTTTTGAAAAGAAATTAAAAAACCCAATAGGTCTAGCAGCTGGTTTCGATAAAAGTGCGGAAGTTTATAATTCTCTTTATAACTTTGGTTTTGGCTTCATAGAAGTTGGAACGGTAACACCCAAGTTGCAACTTGGAAATACAAAGCCAAGAATATTCAGGCTTGAGAAGGATTATGCTTTAATAAATAGACTAGGTTTTAATAATGATGGTTCAGATGAAGTATTGAAACGTATATCTAAAAATACTCCAAATGGAATTTTGGGTATTAACATTGGCCCAAATAAAGATACCAATGATAAAATCGAAGATTTTAAAATTTGTTTATCTAAATTTCATAATCAAGCAGATTATATTACAATTAATATTTCATCACCTAACACTGAAGGTTTAAGAAATTTTCACAATCATGAGAATCTTACTGAATTACTAGACAAACTAAATTACCTAAGAAAAAAAATAAAAATGCAGAAGTCAATATTTTTAAAAATTTCTCCTGATATAGATGAAAGGAATATTAATTATATTATTGAGCTATTATTTAAATATAATATTAATGGAGTTATTTTAACAAATACAACTGATAAAAATCGAGATAAGTTAATCGACAAACAAAAAAAGGAAACTGGTGGACTTTCAGGCAAACCTTTAAAAAATTTGTCAACAAATTTAATAAAAAAATTTTACAAAGAAACAAAAGGTAAAATTGATATTATAGGGGTTGGGGGAGTTGACTCAGGTCAAAGTGCTTTTGAAAAAATTTCAGCAGGAGCTAAGGCAGTTCAACTTTATACTGGTATGGTTTATAACGGTCCTGGAGTTGTTAAAACAATAAAACAAGAACTTATTTCAATTTTGAGGAAAGAAAAAATAAAAAGACTAGAACAAGCTGTGGGTATTAATCTTTAAATCTATTTTTTAGAAGCCTTTTTCCATTCATAATCATATCTTAAATAATGGATAAAAGCCCTGACGTATGAAAATGAAATTCCAATAAATACTACGATAAAAATTGAAAAAATTGCGTATGAAATAGGAAAATTATTTGAGAAATAAATAATTTTATTTCCAAGCTCAGTTATCTCGGTAGTTTCTTTAAGTTGGACAAATAGATTTTTCCCTTTTTCCAAAACAAAAGTTTGTATTCCCATCATAACACCTACAATAAGCAAAAGAGTGGCAAGTAAAGTTTTATATTCCGAAGCGTTAAGCTTTTCAGAAAATTTTAAGCCAAGATGTAGACCTATAATTGAACCAATCATTAAAATCATAACTAAAGTTAAATCAATAGTTTGAAATTTAAATGCATGACCTACTACGACAAAAGCAGTAATAAATATTGTTACAAACAAAGATGTTCCTGGAACAAGTTTAGTAGGCATACCAATAAGATAAATCATAGCAGGCACCAACATAAATGCACCTCCTACTCCCATAACTGCAGAAATCATTCCAACTAAAAGTCCTAAAAATAAAGGTGTAATCGCACTTTCATATAATCTTGATTTATGAAAGCGAACTTTAAAGGGCAATCCATGTATCCAGTAGTGATCGTGCAATTTTTTTCTTTTCACAACCTTTTTTTTTAAATCACTCATCTCCCTAGCGCCCTGAACAAACATAAGAGTCCCTACTATTGCTAGTAAATAGATATAAGCAAGAGCAATAAGAGTATCAATTTTTCCTATATCTCTAAAATATTGAAAGATAAGCATGCCTATAGAAGTTCCAACTATTCCGCCAATTACAATAATTATTCCCATTTTGTAGTCTAAAGTTTTTTTAAACCAATGAGTTAATGCGCCAGAGGTAGATGTGCCCAAAATATTATTAGCCTCATTTGCAACGGCATATGGAGCAGGAATTCCTAAAAAAACTAGCAGGGGAGTCATCAAAAAACCTCCTCCAATACCAAATAATCCTGAGAGAAAACCTATGCAGAAACTGACTGACAATATTATTATAACGTTAATTTGAACTTGAGCTATTGGTAGAAAAAAGTCCATTAAATCTAATATTCTTAAGCTTATTATTTGTCAACAAAATATAATAGCTTGACCAAATACACTTAAGAACTATATAAACACCTGATTATATTATGTCAAAAAAATGTGAACTTACCGGAACTAAACCTTTGAAAGGTCATAACGTTAGTCACTCTAACAATAAGACTAAAAGAAGATTTATCCCAAACCTAAAAAAAGTTTCTTTTAAAAGTGATATTTTAAAAAGAAATATTAGACTTAGCGTCACAAAAGCAGCTTTAAGAACAGTTGATTTTAAAGGTGGTTTGGATAGTTATTTAATGACTGCAAAAAAAAGTAAACTTTCTAAAAAGGTTCAAAAAATTCGTTCATCTATAGTCGCAAAATCTTAATCTTACTAATGTCAAAAAAGGACAGTCAGTTACTAATTATTTTGTCTATTTCCATGGGACTGGTAGTTATATTGTCTAATTATTTGGTTCAATTTAAGGTCAATTATTTTGGTCTACAAAACATACTTACCTATGGTGCTTTTAGCTATCCGGTGACATTTTTAATTATTGATTTAGCTAATAGAGCATACGGAAAAAAAGATGCTAGGAAAATTGTTTATATTGGTTTTATAATTGGTGTTGTGACAACTTTGCTTATTTCTACAAATTTTTCAGATTTGATATCTATTAGGATTGCAATAGGATCAGGAGTAGCTTTCATAATTTCACAAAATATTGACATAAATATTTTTGACAAATTAAGAAACAATAAAATTTGGTATGTTGCTCCAATAGTTTCATCTTCACTAGCATCAGTTATTGACACCTTTTTATTTTTTTCAATTTCTTTTTATAATTCAGGTATTGGTTGGGTCCAGTTAGTGTTTGGCGATCTATGTGTTAAATTAATTGTTGCTTTAACAATGTTAATTCCATTTAGATATTTAATGTTAAAGATTAAAGATTTTTCACAAAAAATTTCAGAAGATAAGTCTTACAAAATTTAATGTATTGTTTTATTCTTTTTATTTGAAAAAAGCTCAGTAAGCTGATCAATCATAACATCACCTAAATCTTGAACATCAGTAATCTTTACTGCGCGTTTATAATACCTGCCGACATCATGACCTATACCTATAGCTAACAACTCAACTTTTGATGTTTTTTCTATCCATTTGACAATATTTTTTAAATTTGTTTCTAAATAATCACTAGAGTTTGTTGAGAGAGTCGAGTCATCAACCGGAGCTCCATCAGATATAACCATAAGAATTTTTCTTTCTTCTTTTCTTCTAGTCATTTTTTCAAAAGCCCATTTTAAAGCTTCGCCATCTATATTTTCTTTTAACAAACCTTCTTTTAACATTAGTCCCATATTTTTTTTAGTTTGCCTCCACGGGGTATCCGCTGATTTATAAATAATGTGTCTTAAATCATTCAATCTTCCAGGAAAAGTAGGTTTTTCATTTCTCATCCATTTTTCTCTAGAAGAGCCTCCCTTCCAGTGTTTGGTTGTAAATCCAAGAACTTCAACTTTTACTGCACATCTCTCTAAAGTTCTTGATAAAATGTCAGCACAAATTGCTGCAACAGATATTGGCTTGCCCCGCATGGATCCTGAGTTGTCAATTAAAATTGTTACTAGCGTATCTTTAAATTCTACGTCTTTTTCTTTTTTGAATGATAGTGAGTTGAGAGGATTAATTATAATTCTAGTTAATTTAGAAGTATCTAAAGTTCCTTCCTCTAAGTCAAAATTCCATGACCTGTTTTGTTTTGCTAATAATTTTCTTTGTAATTTATTTGCTAATTTTGAGATGAAGCTTTTTAATTGTAGGAGTTGTTGATCTAAAGATTGTCTTAATCTTGTCAACTCTTCTTCGTTTTCTAACTCCTCTGCTCTTATAATTTCATCAAACTCACTACTGTAAATTTGATACTTTTGATCGTTAAAGTTTTTAATTTGATCTCTTCTTTTACTGTTAGAGTCTAATGTGTCTTTTGTTTCCAAAATTTCTGAATTTTCATTTGTTTCATTTTCAGGCTGGTCAATATCAGGAACTCCTGCATCTACGCTAATTTCTTCTTGGGTTGACTCTTTTTCTTTTGAATTTTTTTCACTTTCTTTGAATTTACTATCTTTACTTTTGCTTTCAGGATCATCAGATAACTCTTTTTTATTTAATTCATCATCTATTTTCATTTCAGATATTAAAGAGGATAATAATGAGTTAAATTTACTTTGATCTTCAAGACAGCTCTTAATAGTACTTAGTTTATCTTTGAAACCAAAATCAAGATCTTTTTTTATATGTTTCAAATTTTTTTCTAGACTCTTATTTTTTTTTCCACCAAATATATTTACTCTTATATAGTACTCGAAACTTTGAATAAATTTTTCCTCCCCCTTAATTGTTTCAAAATTTTTAAATTTTTCATCATAAAGAAGATCAATGTTATTTTTAATTCCTTTAAAATTTATAGAACCAATATTTTCACAACGAATTCTTTCTGAAGCTATATAAAGTTTTTTTGATATTTCTCCTGTGGGCGCGTGTGTATCAAGTATTTCCTTATCACAATACTTTATTTTTAACGCTTCGGAGTCGGCAACAGCTCTAGTTTTAATATATTCAATTTTATCCTTTATTTTTTCTATTTTTGGTAAAAAAATAGTTTTTTTATCATTTTTACTTTTTTTTGTTCCAAAAATTACTTCAATATTTTCTTTGTCCGAAATAGATCTGACTGTTGAGGATATTGCTGTTTTAAAGTTCTCTAAAATTTCCTCTTTTTTTTCCATTTTTAGGAAATACTCACGTTTATTGAAGACTCAGGAAGTTCTTCGCCAAAACATCTTTGGTAGTATTCAGAAATTATTTTTTTTTCGATATCATCACATTTATTTAAGAAAGTTACCCTAAAAGCATAGCCGTGATCTCTGAAAATTTTTGTATTTTCAGCCCAATGAAGAACAGTTCTAGGACTCATCACCGTTGAAATATCTCCATTTATAAATCCTTTTCTTGTTAAGTCTGCCACTTTTATCATGTTTGACAAAGTTTCTTTGCCATCTTTATTATTAAAGCTTTTATTTTTTTGTAAAATTATTTCAAATTCTTTTTCAAAAGGAAGATAATTCAAAGTTGCTACTATATTCCATCTATCCATTTGGCCCTGATTAATTTGCTGTGTTCCATGATAAAGTCCAGTAGTATCTCCAAGACCAATTGTGTTAGTAGTTGCAAACATTCTAAAATAATTATGTTGTTCTAAAATTTTATTTTTATCAAGAAGAGTGAAATTGCCCTCGCTTTCTAAAACTCTCTGAATTACAAACATTACATCTGGTCTTCCAGCGTCATATTCATCAAACACAAGAGCTACAGGATTCTGAATTGACCATGGCAAGATACCCTCTTTGAATTCAGTTACCTGTTTTCCGTCTTTTAAAACTATTGCATCTTTACCAATTAGGTCTATTCTACTGATGTGACTATCGAGATTAACTCTTACACAAGGCCAATTTAACCTGGCTGCGACTTGTTCAATGTGAGTAGACTTTCCTGTACCATGATAACCCTGGATAAGAACTCTTTTGTTATGTGCAAATCCGGAGAGTATTGCTAAAGTTGTGTCTTTATCAAATTTATAATCTTGATCTATTTTTGGAACATATTGATTTTTTTTCTCAAACGCATCAACTTCCATCTCAGTATCCAAACCAAAAGTTTGTTTAACAGAAATTTTAATATCTGGTTTTTGATCGGCAAAATTAAACATTATTTTCTTCCAATTCTCATTTTAAGTTGACTATATGCTAGTGTAATCTTTTTTAATTTATCTTCAAATTTTTTGTTTCCTGAGTTCTTATCAGGATGGTATTTCTTTACAAGTGTTTTAAATTTCATCTTTATATCTTCCCATTTTGCATCATGTTTAAGCTCCATAATATCAAAAGCATCTTTATCTGTTTTGTTAAATTTTGATTTTTTAAACTCTTTATAATTTGAGGAACCAAAAATATTAAATTTATCTTCAAGGGCATTATTCCAAAGTATATTAAAAAAATTTTCTGATGACCCAAATTTTTTGGTTGATTTATGCCAAGTAAGGTCTGACTTAATAAAATACTCTACTTCTTCCTCGCTCATATCTGAAAAATAATTCCATTTTTTATTGAAAATTTTTACATGTTCAAGACATAGCAATCTATATTTTCGGCTATTATCTCTCTCATATGGAGCTTTATATTTACCAATTTCTTTACAATTCTCCCAGTCACAAATTATTTTCATATCAAATTTAAATTTATATAGTAAAATAAAATTTTATGAAAGATTATTTAAAATTAATAGAAGAAAAAATAAAAAAAAATTTAGAAGTAGACAGCATTTTAATAAAAGACAACTCCCACAAACACGAAGGCCACGCCTCTTTTGAGAACCAAATGTACCATCTTACTCTAGAAATAGAGTCAAATTTTTTAAAAAAAATGAATAGAATTGAGGCTCAAAGACTAATAATGAAAGTTTTAAAAGAAGATCTTAAAAATAGAATTCATGCTCTCGAAATAAAAATTAAATAATTGAATTAAAATTTTTTAATAAGTTTTTAGAAGAAATTTTATAATTTCCAGGAGTTGTAGTTTTTCCAATTTTTTTGAGTAAAATTAAATTTATTTTTTCGTCATCATTTTTTTTATCTTTGGACATATATTTTACTAAGTCTTTAATACTTTTCTTGTTGAAGAAATTTTTTAAAGAATAATTCAAATTATTTTCTTTATAGATTTTTTTTATTTTACTAAGAGTTAAAAAATTACAAATCTTTTTTAAGTGCGAAAGTTTTGTGGCCAACATCATGCCAATTAAAACAGCCTCTCCATGATTTATATTTTTGGCGTATTTATTTTTTGCCTCTATGGCGTGTGCAAAAGTATGACCAAAATTTAAAGTCATCCTTAAATTTGATTCATGTACGTCTCGACTTACGAAAAAAATTTTTATTTGACAACTTTTTTTAATTGCAATTTTTAGTAATTTTAAATTTCTGTTATTAATCATTTCGTAAGAATTTTTTTCTAACCATTTAAAAAAAATTAAGTCTTTGATTATGGCATGTTTCAATATTTCTGCATAACCGCAAATTAATTCTCTTTTTGGTAAAGTTTTTAAAAATGCTACATCTATTAAAACAAATTTTGGTTGAAAAAAAGTACCAATTAAATTTTTTCCTTTCTTTGAGTTTACTCCAGTTTTTCCTCCAATAGATGAGTCTACTTGAGCAAGCAAGGTTGTTGGAACATTTACAAAGTTTATACCTCTTTTGATTAAGCTAGCCGCAAAAGCTGAAAGGTCACCCAGCACCCCTCCACCAAAAGTGATTATAACGTCAGATTTTTTAAAGTTCTCTGAAATACATTTTTCAATTAAATTATTTGCATTGTTAAAAGATTTTAGTTTTTCTTCCGATGAGTATTGAAAGAAAACAGTTTTGTATTTTTTTAAAGCGCTTTTAATTTTTGATTTATTTTTTTTAAAAACTTTTTTATCTATAACCACGCCCACTTTTTCAACATTTGGACAAAATGCCCTCAATTTTTTTGGAAGTAATTTAATAATATTATTACCAATAAAAATTGGATAGCTTGCATTTTTGCTGCTAATCTTTAATTTAATTAGATTCATATAGTTTCGTTATTTTATTAATAATTTCTACTTTCTTAACATTATTACAATCAATTCTAAAGTTAGCTAAACTATATTTCTTCTTTCGTTTATCTAAAATATTATTTAGCTCCTCTTTTAAGTTGTCTTTTTTTAATAACGGTCTTTCGTATGAATTTGATAACCGCTTGGTAAGATTATCTACGCTTAAATCTAACCAAAAACTTGTACATTTTTTTAAAACCTTGCCCCTAATTTGGTCGTCTATAAATGCACCTCCTCCAAGTGCAATGACTGAATTCTCTCTATTTAATTCAACTAGGCTTATTTGCTTTTCTATTTTCCTAAAATACTGTTCTCCTTTTATTTTGAAAATTTCATCAATGGCCATATTTTCTTCATTTTCTATAATTTTATCTACATCAAATAAATTCATTTTAAGTTTAATAGACAAGGATTTACCTATAGTGGATTTGCCCACACCCATCATTCCAGTTAAAACAAGGTTTTTTCTCAAAAATTTCCTAATTTATAATTTGATTTAACACAAATTTGTCTTATTTATTAAGTTTAAATATATTTAATGACTATGCAACTTAAATTCCATAAACATAGCAGCATTAAAGAAACACTAGCTAAAAGTATAATTAAAATTGTTATACTTTGCTTAATTCTTATAGGGGTAATATTTTTATTAGACAAGGTTGATTTTCCATCGCCTGAAAACCAAATTAAAAAAGACATCACTAATGAAATTATTAAACTTAAATAGAAATTTTTTTTATTTATTATTTTTTATTTTTTTTTCTTCAGCTAATTCAGAGGAGTCCATTGATATTTGGAAAAAAGATAAAACTGATAATTTATCCAATAACAATTTAGGTCAAGAAGTACTAAATGAGAAAAAAGAAAACTCTTCAATAAATCAAAAAATTTCTCTAAATAACAATATTCAAATTAACGAAGAAATTGGGAATCAAAACTTCGATAAACCTCTGTATGGGATATACGACCCAGAAGAAAGCGATTTAAATTTAAACATGTGGATTAAGACTGATGGTAAAGAAATCAAAGATATATTTAAAAGAATTAATCAAATTAAGTTGTCCAAATCTTCTGAAGAATTTTTTATTAACACCATAATGACTTATTCTTACTCACCAGACAAGAATTTATCTGAGGATGAATTTTTAAATTTAAAAATCAGTTGGTTGATATCAAATGAAAAGGACTATCTATTAGAAGAATTTTTAAATAAAAATAAAAATTTTAAAGGAAAAAAAAAGATTATTCAGTATTTAGTTGATAAGAATATTTCAAAAGCTAATTTAAATGAAGGATGTAAAAAATCAGAGTTTATAAGCAAAGATATAAAAGACTCTTATCTTGAGAAATTTAAGATATATTGTTTAATTTTCAAAGATAAAAAAAATGAAGCTCAATTAGTTTTTGATATTTTAAAGGAGCAAGGTCTTTCTAACAAATTTTTTGATAGCAAAATAAATTTTCTTTTAGGAATAAATGCAAAACCTGATAATACAATTCGAGATGATAATCTTTTGAATTTTTATCTTTCTTCAGTAACAGTTCCAAATTTTTCGTATGAACCATCAAAAAAAACTAATAAGTTTATTTGGGAATATTTAAATGCTGCTAATTTAGTTAAAATAGAAAATTTTGATGACAAAGAAAAAATACAAACTCTTGAAATTGCGGCGAATAACAATTCTTTAAATAAATCAAAAATTTTTCAAATATATAGACAAAAAAGTTTTGACCTTAACAGTCTAATTAATGCAGAAGAAATATATAAATCATTAGACGGAATAGACTCTCGTGCATTGATATACCAGAAGTATCTTTTATCAGATAAATCAGAAAACAGACTTAAACTTTTGTTTTTACTAGAAGAATTATTTAAGAAGGAGAAATTATTCAATTTATATGCTGGTTATTTAAGCGATGAATTAAAAAAATTTAGGGATGAAGAAATACCCGAGGCTTATAAAAATTTAGTTGAAAAAAAAATAGTTACCGAAGAGGAATACAGACTTGGAAAAATAAAGTTTAACGATAAAATTTTGCACCGATCAAGGGTAATCAGATATTACACTGAAAAAGATACTCCAATTCAAAAATCTCAAAAAGATTTTGTTAATGTGTACAAAAAAATTAAAAAAAATCGAAAATATTTTTTTTCAGCAAAAGATCTAGCTTTAATCGAGTCATTAGAGGCTGATGGATTTGAAATACCAAAAGAAATCAAACATAAAGAACTTGCAAAAAAATACAACATTCCTTCTGGATTAAATGGTCTTATTAAAGATGAAAAAATTGGACTGCTTGCTTTAAAGTTTGTTGAGATAATTGGTGAAGACGAAATTTCAGATTTAGATCCTGAGACTGTATATTTTATTACTCATCTATTAAATAAAGCAAATTTACTTAAATTTAGAAATCAAGTTTTAATTACAGCACTACCTTTAAGGTCCTAATTATAATATAAATTTGCTATGACTAAGAGAAAGATACTTATAGAACCTGATCCTATTTTAAGAAAAAAGTGTGAGCCTATTGAACAGGTAAATAACGAAACCCAAAAGCTAATGAAGGACATGCTTGAAACTATGTATGAAGCTCCAGGTATTGGACTAGCAGCTATTCAAATTGGAATTTTAAAAAGGGTAGTCGTAATAGACATTTCACGAGATGGAGATAAGAAGAATCCATTGTTTATTGTTAATCCAGAAATTACTTACAGATCAAACAAAACATCTGTTTATGAAGAAGGTTGTCTCTCACTTCCTGAGCAGTACGCTGAAATTGAGAGACCCGCTGAGTGCCATTTAAAATATATTAATTTTGATGGGAAGACCAAAAATTTAAAAGCTAGCGGTCTTTTAGCGACCTGTATACAGCATGAGGTTGATCACCTAGATGGAATTTTATTTATTGATTATCTATCTAAGTTAAAAAAAACGATGATTATAAAAAAACTAGTTAAACAGAAAAAATCATCAGAAAGAATAGTAGTTTAAATTCAAAAATTTGATGCCACAAAAAATAGTTTTTATGGGAACACCCAACTTTTCTGTTCCTTCTTTAGATATTTTATTTAAATCTGGTTATAAAATTTTATCCGTCTACACTCAATCTGCAAAGAAATCAAAAAGAGGTCAAAAATATCACCCATCACCTGTAGAGAAATTTGCTCTAGAAAAATCATTAAATGTTAGATCGCCCGAAATACTCGATACTGAGGAAGAATATGATTTTTTAAAAAAATCAAACATTGATTTAGCGATTGTAGTTGCGTATGGAAAGATTATACCAAAAAAGTTTTTATCTTTACCAAAATATGGATTTATAAATATTCACGCTTCTTTATTGCCAAAATGGAGGGGTGCTGCTCCTATACAAAGATCAATAATAAATTTAGACAAAAAAACTGGCATAAGCATAATGAAGTTAGAGGAAAAATTAGATTGTGGCCCAGTCCTTCTCCAAAAAGAAATTAAAATAAAAGATGATGAAAATTCAAAAATTTTATCTGAAAGATTATCTTTTTTAGGAGCAGAGAGTTTAGTTGAGACAATTAAGCTTTTTAAAAATAATAAGGTAAAATTTTTTGAACAAGATCATTTAAAAGCGTCATATGCAAAAAAGATAACGAAAAGTGAAGCCCAAATAAATTGGGAAGATAGCGCAAAAAATATTTTGGCTAAAATAAATGCTTTAAATCCAAATCCTGGCGCTTGGTTTAAATTCAAAAATGTAAGATATAAAGTTTGGAAAGCAAAAATAAGTTCAGAACTGGGAGCTCCAGGAATAACCATAAATGACAAATTAACGGTTGGGTGTAAAGACATGTCATTACAAATTCTAGAAATTCAAAGAGAGGGAAAAAATAAACTTAACACAGAATCATTTTTGATCGGTAATAAGTTCAAAAAAGGTGAAAGATTATATTAATGATAAATTATCAAGTTATCGTTGAATACTTGGGAACTAATTTTGTAGGTTGGCAAAGACAGAAAAATGGACTTTCTATCCAAGAGATTATAGAAAAAGCGTTATCAAAATACTTTAGGTGCAAGGTTGTCATTCACGGCTCGGGCAGAACAGATGCTGGGGTACATGCGTTGGGTCAATCAGCCACTTTTATTGTAAGTTCAAAAAACAAAGTTTTTAACAAACAAGTCTTTATTAATTCAATTAATTTTTTTTTAAAAGAACACCCTGTCTCTGTTTTAAAACTAAGAAAAAAGAAAGCAAGTTTTCATGCTAGACATAGCGCAAAAAATAGAACTTATAAGTATTTTATAATAAATAGACCGTCAAATTTAGCAGTTGAGCACAAGAGAGCTTGGCATGTTAAAAAAAAGTTAGATATCAAGTTAATGAAAAGAGGTCTTAACCTAATAAAGGGGAGTCATGATTTTTCTACTTTTAGAGCATCATCGTGTGGGGCAAAATCTCCAATAAGAAAAATTAATAAAGTATCACTTAAAAAAAATAAAAGCAAAATAACGTTATCATTTTCATCTAAATCGTTCTTACAAACACAAGTAAGATCGATGGTGGGCTCTCTTAAATATTTAGGTGATAAAAAGTGGGATTTGAAATATTTTAAACATGTTTTAAAATCGAAAAAAAGATCTTTATGCGCACCACCAGCACCACCTCATGGTTTGTATTTGTTTAATGTAGAATACTAAATTTATTTTAGTCCGTACCTTTTAAATGAACTTATAGATATTGAAATAACTGAAATTAAATTTCTTACAATGCTCAATTTATTTAAATTTTTATTTATTTTCCAAACCCAAAATAAATTTTTAAATTTATTACTTTGTAATGAATTTTTTCTAATCCTGTAATTTGTTAATTTTTTTTCTAGACAAAAAGCATAATTAACTTTTTTCAAAATTTCACATTTAAAAAAATAATCTTCACAAATTTTTGAGTCAGAAAATTTAGTTTCACCAATGACCTTTTTTTTTAACATCATTGAACTCGTCGATATAGAAGTGTCATTAATAAAAGATTCATAAGACATTTTTTTTGGAGGGGTAATTTTTTTAAAAATTTTTTTTTCATTATTCATTTTAAAAGTTGAATATTGAGTATAAGTAAAATCATATTCATTTTTTTCCATAAAATTTAACTGTTCTTCAAGTTTTTCTGCTTCCCAAGTATCGTCCGAGTCAATAAATGAAATATATTCAGAATTAGAAATTTGAATTCCTAAGTTTCTGCAATATCCTGCTCCTTTATTCTTATTTAAAAATATAATATTTATTTGTTTATTATTTTTAAATTTTTCTAGTAATTTTTTTGTTTCAAAATCTGAATTGTCATCAATTATAATCAGCCCCCAATCTTTGAAAGATTGATTTAAAATTGAGCTAAGTGTTTCTTCAATATATTTTGAGCTATTGTAATTTGGTAAGATAATTGAAATTTTACTCTTTTCTTTTATTTTTTTGTCAAATTCCATTTTATTCTAGAGCAACTATTTCAATGTATTTTTCCACTCCGAGTACATTTGTTTTAATTCAAAGTTTTGATAATGGAAAATATTCTGAAAGCTCATTTTATAAAAATCATCTATAATAAAACTTTCGTAACCTTTCATTAATTCTCTATAATGTTCCTCATTTCTTATATGTTTCCCTCTGTCGAGCGCAAGCATGAAGGAATTAATTAGCTTATTATCATGGTGGATTGGATCAACAGAAAGGAAAAAACTTTGTTTGAACTCAGATAAAATAATCGAAATTATTGTTTTAACAGTTTCATCATTTAAGTGATGAATAGCTCCATTTATAAATATAAAATTTGGAGAAAATTCTTTGAGTTTTTCTAAATTTTTCCTGTCGGTTAAATCCATATTTAAAAACTTAAATTTTGGCCACTTTTTCTCAGAGTGATCAAGGTATTTCTGATTATTGTCAGCGCCTAAATAATCTTCAACGTATCTACCTACAAAGTTTAAAATAAAGCTGTCTCCACAACATAAATCTAACATTCTAATCTTGGTATTTAGTTTTGAAAATACGTATTGAATAAAGTCATACTCGCTATATTTCGTTCTTACAGTTTTTTGGTAGAGTCTGTAAAATAAAGGGTATTTGAGAATTGCGTTTATCATAATTTCTAATTAACGAACACTTTATCTTTAAAACATATTCCTATTATATAAAATAGTAAATGAGAAAATATTATAAAATGATCAGTTCTTTAACAGTTATATTCCCACTCTTTAATGAAGAGAAAAGGTTAAGGCAAGGAATAAAAAAAATTCAATCAGTTATAAGTAAAAACAAGAAAATTAAAATAGAAATTATATTCGTGAATGATGGAAGTAAAGATAGTTCAAAATATATAGCTACAAAATTTATTAAAAGTTTTAAAAAAAGAAATGCAAGAATTAAATTAATAAATCTTACAAAAAATCTCGGCAAAGGTGCCGCATTAAAAAAAGGTATTTTACAATCAAAAAGTAAATGGACATTGACGGCTGACATAGATATGTCTGTTTCTCTAAATCAAGTTTTGAGATGGTTTAACTCAGATTTAATAACAAAAAATCATTTTATTTATTTTGGATCTAGGGAATTAAAAAGCTCCAAAGTCAAAACAAAATTTTACAGAAGATTTTTAGGACTTGTCTTTAGATTTTTTACAAAATTATTTCTTAATATAAATTTAAAGGATACTCAATGTGGATATAAATTATACTACACAAAATATGCAAAAAAAATTTTTTCAAAATTAAAATCTGAACGATTTGAACATGATTTGGAGATTGTAATGCTTGCTCAACTTCAAGGTTTAACAGTAAAAGAGCTTCCTGTAAATTGGGAACACAAAAGCGGGAGCAAGATAAATATTTTGTCTGATTCTTTTAAAATGTTTTTAGGAGTTCTAAAAATATTTTTTAATTATAAATTAATTAAGTAAATTATAATAATAAATATTACAAGCCGCTAAAAATATTCCAAAATAAAAAAATAAGAAAAAAACATTATTATAATTAATTTTTATATCAAATCTGCAAAATGTAAAAATTAATAAGAAAATTATAGGATCAAAATATTCTTGTAATAGTGGCCAGAAAAAAATTGGTATTATTAGAAAGTAAAAGATAATAAAATTATTAATAATTTTTTTGTCTTTAATAAATAAAATTATAATCCAGCATATATAAAAACCTATAAATAAGAATATTTTTTGAAAAGTTAAACTGTTGAATAAAAAGATAGTAGTTTTGTAAAAAAAACCTTTACCAAGAGTAATTTCATTTTCGTATTTATAAAAAAATATTAGATAAAAAATATATATTAAAAAAAATAAAAGGAAAAACATATTATTTTTATTTTTTAAAAATTTATTAAGGGAGTTTCGAATTGAATCCTCTTTAAAAAAAACTAATGGCAAGAGATAAAATGCTAATATCGTTACTGAGTAACCAACATGATGAAGATACAAATCATTACTTAATCTAGAAGCTGCGTCTCCTGTAGGAATTATGTGACCCCATAGTTTGATTAAATAAAGAAAAGGAAGTGAGCAGATAAAGTATAAAAGGATTGATGCTATTCTAAAGGAAAATTTTCCTGAAAAATATATGCTAAAAAAACAAATAATAGGAATTAATAAAAGCTTGTGATCAAAATAAACGCAAAGAGAGCTAAATAATATTACACTAAAAAGATAAATTTTTTTTTTTAAGATGTTATCTGTTTCGAAAAGAAGTTGTAAAAATAAAAAAGACAATAATGTGCTTATAATTCCAAAGTTTTCTTCACCTCCCCAAAATGCAGAAGTTCTTAGATAGGGGCTTAGCAAAACGATTGATGAGATTAGCATCAAGATAACAATGTCAGTATTTTTATATTTTTTTCTTAAATTAAGAAAAAAAAGAATAGGTATTAATAAAGAAAAAATAAAAACACTTATTCTAAAACTCATTACGCTATCGGTAAAAGGATTAAAAATTTTATGAATAATGTAAATTAGTGGAGTTCTACTGCTCTTATAAACATCGGTATCGAGAGAGGTGGTTAAATGAACACCATCTAAAATACTGTTATTTAAAAAAGTATTTAAATTATTCCAAGTATTTTTTAAATCACCAAAAACTAGTGATCCAGCACCCGCAGAATTTTCATTTAAATAAAAACCTATAAAATAAGAAAGTATAGAAAATATAATAAGAAAATATGAAAAGATTTTTTTTGTTACTTTGTCCATTATTCCTTTTTATATTGCATAAGAGCTTTAATGTGTTGTTCTGAACTTTCTGCCAATGCCTGCAAATCGTATCCTCCCTCTAATATTGAAACTACATTACCATTACAATACTTTTTTGAGACTTCTAAAGTCCTTTTTGTTATTTGATAAAAATCTTCAGATTTCAAATTAAAATTTGCTAAAGGGTCATTTTGATGAGCGTCAAATCCGGCTGAAAAAAGAATGAACTCAGGTTTAAAAGCATTTAAAGTTTGTAAAACGAATTCGTAAGCATTTAGATATTGTTCGGAATTTGTGCCCCCAGGAAGTGGAAAGTTTTTAATATTATTAAACTTACCTTTTTCATTTTCTCCACCAGTTCCAGGGTAAAAAGGATATTGGTGAGTGGAAATATACATTACTTTTTTGTTGTCATGAAAAATGTTTTGAGTTCCATTTCCATGGTGAACATCAAAATCTATAATAGCTATTTTATTATATTTATATTTTTCTAATAAGTAATGCGTTCCTATAGCAACATTATTATATATACAAAAACCCATTGCTTTACTTTTCTCTGCATGGTGTCCAGGTGGACGAACAGCACAAAAAACATTTTTAAACTCTTTGTTTTGTACACAATCTATAGCAGTGATAACCGAAGCTACAGCATCTAAAGAGGCTTTCTTGCTTCCTGGTGATACAATAGTATCACCATCTAAAAAAAATAAACCTTTTTCAGGAAATGATTTTTCAACTTCATTTATATAATTAACATCATGAGCAGATCTTAAATACTTATGGTCAAATTTTTCCGGCTTTTTCCAAATCAAATCTTTTTTTTTTTTAAGACTTTCTATTACAACAGAAACCCTGTCAGCTCTTTCAGGATGACCTTGACCTGTTTGATGATTAAGATAGGAGTCTGTAGTTATTATTCCTGTTTTCACTTAAAATAATTTATCAAAATATTTTGATATATTTTAGTTAATTTTTTTAAGTCTGAAACCGACGTATTTTCATCAATTTTATGCATCGTTTTACCTACGAGCCCAAATTCTAAACATGGAGCAATGCTTCTTATGAATCTAGCATCCGAAGTCCCACCTGAAGTGGATAATTTAGGGTTAATACCTGTAATCTTTTTAATAGTTTTTTTAATCATAAAAGTAGTTTTGTTTGGTTTTGTTAAAAAAGCTTCGCCAGAAACAAAGTATTGAATTTTATATTTACACTTTGTTTTCGTGATCATTGTTTTAAATATTTTATTTAATTTTTTCTTTAATGAACTTGCAGAATGTTTATCATTGTATCGTATATTAAATACAGCATGAGCTGTTCCTGGGATTACATTATCAGCATTATTATCAATATTGATTTTTGTTATTTCAAGATTTGAAGGTTGAAAATTTTTTGTTCCTCTATCTAGCTTCAAATCTTTTATTCTTCCTAAAACTTTAATTATTGTGTTAGAAGGATTGTTAGCCATTTTAGGATAAGCAACGTGGCCTTGAGAACCAATTATAGTTAGTTTTCCTGTAAGACTTCCTCTTCTTCCAATTTTAATCATTTCACCAAGTTTATTAGGATTTGTAGGTTCACCTACTAAACAAAAGTTTATCTTCTCTTTTTTCCCTCTTAGATATTTAACAACTCTTTTTGTGCCATTAATTGCTATTCCTTCTTCATCACCAGTGATTAAAAGACTTATTGAACCTTTAAATTTTTTATTTTGTGATTTAAATTTACTTACTGCTGAGACAAAACAGGCGATAGACGCTTTCATATCACTTGCTCCTCTTCCAATTAATCTATTTTTCTTTATTACTGGTTTAAAGGGATCTGAGCTCCATTGACTAAGATTTCCAGGTGGAACAACATCAGTGTGTCCAGCGTAACAGAAATTTGGCGAAGATTTACCCAATTTAGCATACAAATTTTTGATATTTTGAAAATTTATTATTTTACAATTAAAACCTAAAGATTTTAAATACTTTGCCAACAGGTTTATTGCTCCAAAATCTTTAGGAGTTATACTGGGTTTACTTATTAATTCTTTTGCTAACTTTATTTCATTTATTTGCATTATTTTATTAGTCTCTTAATAAATCGTTTATTGAAGTTTTGCTTCTTGTTTTCTCATCAACTTTTTTAACAATAACTACGCAATACAAAGAAGGTCCATCAGGATTATTTTTGCTTGGCATAGAACCTGGGACCACAACAGAATACTTTGGAACTTTTCCATAATGTATTTCGCCGCTTGATCTATCGACTATTCTAGTTGAAGCTCCTATGTATACTCCCATAGATAATACAGAACCTTTTTCTATGATGACACCTTCAGCAATTTCAGATCTGGCTCCTATAAAACAATTATCCTCAACTATAGTTGGATTAGCTTGCATAGGTTCTAAAACTCCACCTATTCCAGCTCCCCCAGATATATGGCAATTTTTTCCCACTTGAGCACAGGAACCTACTGAAGCCCAAGTATCTATCATACTCCCGCTATCAACATAAGCTCCTACGTTCACAAAAGAAGGCATCAAGACAACATTTTTCGCTATGAACGCTCCTTTTCTGATAACTCCATTTGGAACATATCTAAATCCTGCTTCAATCATTTTTTTTTCATCCCATCCTTGAGTTTTTCCTTCAATTTTATCGTACCAAGTTGAATAGGGACCTTTTGAAGCTTTCATTTTATTTACTTTAAAACTTAAAAGTATAGCTTTCTTGATCCACTGATTGACTTCCCATTTGTCATCTTTTTTTTCAGCTACTCTAATTTTTCCTCTATCTAATAAATCAATTGTTTCCTGAACTAAATTATTTAAAGATTTATCAGAACTATTAATTTTTTCTTTATTTGAAAAAGCTTCGTTAATTTTTTTTTTTATTTCTTCTAAATTCATTAATCTCCTTTAAAAACTCTGTTAAATTTTCCGTTCTATAATTTATAAAATTTTCTTCCGAAAATTCTGCTGCCCAAGGCTCCTTATTTTTAATCCACACAGTTTTCATTCCTAATTCGTGAGCTGGTTTTAAATTTCTAGCGATATCCTCAATAAATATACAATATTGTGGCTCAATTTTGTATTTTTGAATTAACTTTTTGTACGCTTCTATTGACGGTTTAGGAATAAAATTGGCTTCTACTATGTCAAATACACCATCAAAAAGCTTGTTTATACCAATCTTTTTTGTCACGTTTTCTGCATGGGCTTTTGAGCCGTTAGTAAAAATAATTTTTTTCCCTGATATATTCGCAATTTCTTTCTCAAGTTCCGGATTTTTTCCTAAAAAATCCAAATTTACATCATGGACAAATTCTAAAAATTCATTTGCGTCTATGTTGTGGTGTTTTATCATACCGCTTAAAGTGGTATTGTACTTTCGAAAATAATCTTTCTGTATTTTTTTTGCTTCTTTAATGCTAATTTCTAGTTTTTTCGAGATAAACGAAGACATTTTTTTATCTACTTGATCGAATACCTTAGTTTGTCCGGAGTAAAGAGTATTATCCAAATCAAATATCCAATACTTTATGTTAATTAAATCTTTCATTTTCTAATTAGAGTCCCAGCTCCTTTATCTGAGAATATTTCATGAAGTATTGAATGAGACCTTCTTCCATCGAGAATAACAACACCTTTTACACCATTTTCGACTGCATCGATACAGTTTTGTATTTTTGGTATCATACCTCCTTGTACAATTTTCCATTTTACTAAATTTTCTATATCAAAAGGTTTAATTTCAGATATTAAATTTTTTCTATCATCATAAACACCCTCAACATTAGTCATTAATAAAAGCCTCCTTGATCTAAGTTTTTTTGCGATAGCACTAGCAGCTGTATCTCCATTTATATTATAAGTCTGATTATTTTTATCTAAACCCAAAGGGGCAACAACAGGTATTTGGTTTTTATTTATAATATCTTTAATAGTATTAATATTTATTTTATTTGGAATTCCAACAAAGCCAAGTTCTTCTTTATCCGGGACTACATTAATAATATTATTAATCTTAGAATTTATCGGAATTCCTATTGAATTTTTTTTTTTCAAAGAATTCACAATATCATTATTAAAATCAATTAATACTTCTTCTACTATGTTAATTACTTTTTTGTCAGTTACTCTTAAACCATTAATAAATTTTGTTTGAATATTTTCTTTCTCTAATTTTCTTTTAATTCTTGGACCGCCACCGTGTACTACTACAATTGAAAGTCTTAACTTGTTTAATATACTTATGTCATCTATAAAATTATTAAATATACTCCTTTCAATTAAAACATTTCCTCCGTATTTAATTACTATTAAATTGTCTTTATATTTTTTAATATATTTTGGAACATTTTCAATGTTAGGAGCTCCTTTTGGCCAAAACTTCTTAATTTCATCTAAAGAAAGATCTTTTGACATTGACATCTAAGTTGTTTTTACTTTTGTCTTTCTCATTATTACCCACTGTTGAGCAATAGTTAAAATATTATTTATAGTCCAGTAGACTACAAGACCCGAAGGAAACGGCGCTAGGATAATAGTCAAGAAAAGAGGAAAAAACATAAATATTTTAGCCTGTATTGGGTCTACAGGTGTCGGATTTAATTTTTGTTGGAGGTACATTGAAAGTCCCATAAGTATCGGCCAAATTCCAATAATTAAAAATCCCGGTGGGTCCCATGGAATTAAACCAAAAAGATTAAAAATTGAAGTTGGATCTTGTGCTGATAAATCTTTAATCCAACCAAAAAAAGGTTGATGTCTCATTTCTAGAGAAATAAACAACATTTTGTATATTGCAAAAAAGAATGGAATTTGAATTAAAATTGGCAAGCATCCTGATGCAGGATTTACTTGTTCTTTTTTATACAAGGCCATAATCTGTTGCTGAAGTTTTACTTTATCATCCTTGTAAAGTTCTTTGAGCCTAGTCATCTCAGGTTGAAGAGCTTTCATTTTTGCCATTGATTTAAAAGAATAATTTGCGAGAGGAAAAAATATTAATCTAATAGCGGCAGTGATAAGCACAATTGCTAAACCAAAATTACCTGTTATTTTAAACAGATAATCAATTACAAAAAACAAAGGTTTGGTAAAGAAATAAAACCAACCCCAGTCAATAATTAAATCAAATTTTTCAATCTTTTTATTTTCTGCATAACTATCAATTGTTTCAACTTCTTTTGCTGAAACAAATAATTGAACATCACTTTGCTCTTTAGTCCCTTTATTTATCTTAATTGGATTATTTAAAATATAATTTGCTTTAAAAGAATTTTTATACAGAAAAGTTGATTTAAAATTTTTATTCTTAGGTGGCACTAATGCTGTCATCCAATATTTATCTGTTATTCCTAACCAGCCATTATCTGCTTCAAAAATTTGTTTCTTGTCTTCTATATCATCGTAATCATTTTCTTTAAGCTCACTATCAAATACACCTATAAATCCTTCATGTAAAATGAAGAACCCTTGTATATCGTCAGGTTTTTTATTTCGAGTAATTTGAGCATAGGGAAAAAGCTCAACAGTTTTTGAACTATTGTTTTCTACTTCTTGAGAAATATTAAATAAAAATTTATCATCTAGTTGAATTTTTTTTCTAAAAACTAAACCTTCCTGGTTATTCCACTCCAAAAATATTTTTTTACCTTCAGTCAAAACATTATTTCCTTTAATTGACCAAATAGATTCAGCATTTGGAACTTTGACAGCATTTCCTAAACTAGTCCATCCAGTTTCAATAAAATAACCATTTTCTGTTTCTTTTGGGTTTAAAAAGTTAACATTTTCATCCTCACCTAATATTTTTTTATAGTTCTTGAAAGAAATATCATCAATGATTGCTCCTTTTAAAGTCAAAGAACCTTCTAGGTTTTCATTTCTAATTTTTATTCTTTCAGAGGAATTTATTGACTCTTCTCTAGTAATTACTGATGAAACCTTAGCTTGATTTATTGAAGGAGTAATTTCATTTGTGAGGTCTTGATTTTTTAGCTCACCACTAGATTTTTTTTGACTTTGAGTAATTGAGCTTTTATTTAACTCTTTATTTGGCACTGTCACAAAAGCTTCCCAAAAAAGAATGACAGACAACGACAAAGCAATAGCAATAACTATATTTTTTCCTTCCATTTAAATCTTCTTCCTTGCCTTTGGTTTATATTTTGGAGCTAGATCGATTCCAGAACCGCCGCCCAAAAACTTAAATGGATGACAACTAGAAATTCTTCTTAAAGAGTAATAAAAACCTTTCATTAATCCGTGGATTTTAAAACAGTCCAGTGCGTATTCTGAACAACTCGGCAAATACCTACATTGTGTGCCAAAAAAAGGTGATAAAAAAAATTGATAAATTTTAATTAGTCTTATTATAATAAAAATTAATATCTTTGACATTAGTTAATCTTTTTAAATGTTTTAGTCATCTCATTATAAAGGATAGTGTAATTTCCTTTATATGTTTTTGATTTACCAAAAACTATATAAGTATAATCTCTATTAATTGCACCTTTTATTTTTACTAGTTTTATCACAATAGCTTTTAGTTTTCTTCTTATTTTGTTTCTTTTTACTGCATTTCCAATTTCTCTTTTTTTCATAACGAAACTAATTCTCAAAACATTTTTATTTTTATTATCTTTTGAATTTTTTTTCGCAAAAACCGAAAAGAAATTGTTATGAATCTTTTTGCCACTCAATACCAATTTAAATTGATTGTCCTTTTTTAAGCTTTCAAGCTTTACCATGGAGCCTATGTTGAAATTGTTTTACGGCCTTTGGCTCTCCTTCTAGCAAGGATTTTGCGGCCACCTTTTGTAGACATCCTCGATCTGAAGCCATGCCTTCTTTTTCTGACTAATTTACTTGGTTGATAAGTTCTTTTCATAAATGATTAAAGTTATATAATTAAATATAACACTCATGTACAGGAAATATTTATATTGAAAGATGACTAATAAATTTAAACTAATATTAGCCACTATCTACGCCCTTGGTTTAGGGCTCTTGCTTTATTTCATTTTTAGTAATTTTGATTTAAGCCAAATAAATAATTATGCTTATATTAAAGAGAACAGTCTATTTTTGGTAGAATTTAAAAATAGTCAGCTAATTTTGTTTACGATACTATTTTTTATTTTTGCAGTTATATGGATTCTTTTTTTAGGTTTCGGATCACCTATTGCAATTGTTTCAGGCTTTATTTTTGGTAAATGGTACGGAACATTAATTTCTGTTTTTTCTTTCTCTATCGGAAGTTCGCTTTTGTATATTTTTGCGTCTTTTTATTTTAAAGATTTTGTAATTAAAAATTTTTCAAAAAAAATTGAAAAATATAAAAATCTTTTTAATAAAAATGAACTTTTATATTTTATGATTTTTAGATTTGCAGGTGGGGGAGGTATACCTTTCGGAATACAAAATGTTTTACCAGTAATTTTTGATATGAAAATTAAAAATTATTTCTTTTCAACTTTCATTGGGCTTATACCAACCATATTTATTATAAATTCTCTTGGATCAGGTGTTGAAAGTTTAATAGAAGACAATGAAACTTTGACTTTTTATGATGTTTTATTTGCACCTGAAATTTATTTGCCTATCTCATTTTTCTTATTACTTATTTTTCTTTCGTTATTTTTAAAGAATAAATTTTTCAAGAATTGATTAAATTAAAATAATAGGATATTCAAAAAATTATGAATTTTTTATCTAGAGAAAAATTTTATTGGATAATTTGGTTTATCCTGGTTATTCTTTGGAATTACGGATACCCTAATGCCACACCTTTTGCAGATGTAGTTGTTGCTGTGATTTTATCATTTTTTTTTATTATTTTAAAAAATGTGTGGAAAAAAAATTAAAAAAAAGGTAATTTGAATTATGTTAAAACACGCTCTATCTGTTGTAAAAAAAGCTAAACTTAAAACTGATCCATTTCCATATATTTTTGTAAAAAATTTATTACCCAAAAAGGATTTGTTAAGACTAAATAAAATTTTACCGGCTTTTAATGAGGTTGGTGGAAATGATGTTTTGTATCAAAGTTCTTCAAAAACTAAGAAGACGCTGTTACCTTCTTCGATTATATATAAAAAACTCTCTAAGGAAAAAACTTTTAAAAGTGTAGATAAATTATTTAAAAAACTGAAACCTGCTATTATTAAAAAGTTTAAACGTCACATAAAAGCACATGTGAAGAAAAAATTTCATAATTCAAAACTAAATTACCACTCTTCATTTTCTTTAATGAAAAAGGGATATATTAAAAGTTCCCATTTAGACAGAAGAGATCATCTGTTACATATCCTTTTCTACCCATATTCTGATGGTAATAGTGGTGGAAATCTTCAGTTAGACAAACTAAGAGACCATAAAAAAACCTATGACATATTTCCTGGTAAAGAAGATTTAAAAATTCATGAAAAATTGAAAGTAAAAAATAATCATTGCTTATTTACACTAAATGTTCCATGGGCCTATCATTCTGTAAGCAAATATAATGGAAAGAAAGATAGAAAATATTTTTACGTAGTTTACGATTTCCCTATAAAAAAATCAGGATCATTGCTTAAAAATAGAAAAAAAGGATATAACGATAATATTTTTTGGAATTCACAAGTAAAGATTAAGTCAGGCAAAAGAAAAAAAGTATTTTTGTCTGAATAAGTCATAAAAAATATTTTAATTTGCGTAAATTTATATGATCAATTTAGTGGCAAAATTAAAAAAGCTTAAGAGTCTTGGCGCAAGCGCTGTAAAACAATCACTAGAAGACGAAGGAGCTTCTTTTGAAGATATCAAAAAAATGAAAAATTTAACCAGTAAAGCTGGCCTTGATTTAAATGTAAAGATCGGTGGGTGCGAAGCAAAAAATGATATTTTTTTTTGCAAAAGAGTAGGAGTTAATGGGATTGTTTCTCCTATGGTTGAAAGTAAATATGCTCTAAATAAATTTATTCAAACTGTTAAAAAAGATAAAAAAACTTCACTTTATATTAATCTTGAAAGTAATTTAGCTTTTAAGAATATAAGAGAAATAATTAATTCTAAACATTTTAAATCTTTAAGAGGTATTGTTATTGGAAGATCAGATTTAGCGGGTTCTCTCGGTTTAACAAAAAAAGAAGTTGATTCTAAAAAAATTTATAAAAAAGTCCACAAAGTTTTATCTTCAATTAAAAAAAAGAAAAAAAATATAGTTTGCAAAATGGGTGGGTCTTTAACTTATAAATCAAAAAACTTTATAGAATCGCTGTTTAAGAAAAAATTGATAAACAGAATAGAAACAAGGAATGTTGAAATTTTACTCAGTAAAAAGACTATATCAAATTTAAAACAACTTATTTTTTTAGCTTTTGAGTTTGAAATGGAATGGATTAAGAATAAACTTAAGTATCAAAAGCATAGAAATAAAGTAATTATTAATGACTATTCATCAAGAATAAAAGAAATTAAAAATAGGCTAAAAAAACAAGATAAAATTAATGACTAAAGGTTTGGTTGCAGTAGTACCAGTTAGAAAAGGATCTCAAAGAGTAAAAAATAAAAACTTCAAACCTTTTGCTGGAAAAAATTTACTTATTCATAAAATTGAAATGCTTAAAAAAATTTCATTTATTGAAGAAATCATTATTAACTCAGATGCCGATGAAGCTCGAAAAATAGCTAAGGATTTAAATGTAAACTTTAAGAAACGTAAAGATTATTTTGCCAGTTCAGAATGTACAAATAGTGAATTTTGGCAACATATAGCTGAAAACACAGAGAGTAGATATATTATGTTTACTAACTGTACATCGCCATTAATTAAGATTGAAACATTTAAAAATATTATTAATACCTTTGAAAAGTTCAAATCAGAAAATGACAGCGTTAATACGGTAACCGACCTAAAGGAATTTCTTTTTGAAGGAAACAAACCATTAAATTTTAATCCAAGCAAAGCATTAAATTCTCAAGATTTACCAAACATAATAAAATTAAATTTTGCAGTAAGTATAATTTCTAAAGATCTGATGTTTAAAAAAAAATCAATTATTGGTGACAATCCTTTTTTGTATAAAATCGATGAGTTCGAGGGTCTCGATATAGACTCACATTTTGAATTCAACTTTGCAGAGTATTTATTTAAAAGTATACAAAAAAATTAGCTATCATCTAACAAGTTACTTGCAAAATTTAACCCAACACAGTAGAACTGATTTAAATGCAGGAGCAAAAATGGGTATTCATTATGACTACAAGTCTACTCGAGGCGAAAAGGCTATGAAGAAAGAAGCCAAGAGAAAGGCTAGAATAGAACAGAGAAGAGCAAGAAAAGGTTCTGTTGGAGCCAAATCAAATCAAGAGAGCAAAATGCACGATATTGATAAACCTATTACTCTTGATGATTTAACAAATCCAAACAAAGATTAAATTTATTTATGAGACCTGTTGTCAAAAAAGACACTCGTCTAACTAGACGTGAAATAGCTTTGAAAAGTAATTTAAAAAAAAGGAAAAAATTTAAGAAAAAAGAGTCCAAAAAAAAATGACTGTATTATCTGACAAATGGATTAAATCGATGGTTAAAAAAACGGGTATGATAAAACCATTTATTTCAAAACAAAATAGAAAAGGAAAAATATCTTTTGGTTTATCGTCGTTCGGGTACGATGCAAGAGTTTCTAATGAATTCAAAATTTTTACTAATGTTAATTCTGGCATAGTTGATCCAAAAGTTTTTAAAAGAGAAAGCTTTGTAACGAAAAAAGGGAAAGAATGCATTATTCCACCAAATTCTTTCGCTTTAGCTAGCACTGTAGAATATTTCAAAATTCCAGAAAATGTTTTAGTTATTTGTTTAGGGAAATCTACCTATGCAAGGTGTGGGATTATTGTAAATGTAACACCATTAGAACCTGGATGGGAAGGACATGTTACCTTGGAATTTTCTAACACAACGCCTTTACCAGCTAAAATTTATGCTAATGAAGGTGTAGCTCAGTTTGTCTTTATCAAAGGTAATGAAAAACCAGAAATATCTTATGCTAAGAGAAAAGGGAAATACATGAAACAAAAAGGTGTTACACTCCCAAAAGTATAAACAATTTCATGCAAAAACTTTTAATCAGAGGAAAAAAAACTCTATCAGGTTCAATTTTGGTTTCTGGTTCTAAAAACGCAACTTTGTCTATTCTTGCAGCTAGTATTCTAGGTAATAAAAAAATTATTTTAAAGAACATACCACTAGTAAAAGATGTTTTTACAATGATAGATCTTTTGAAATATATTGGGATGAAAATAGAAATTAATAAAAAAAAAAAAATTTTAAAAATTATAAAGATTAAAAAAAAATTAAATACTACCGCTCCTTATAAACTTTTAAAAACTATGAGAGCAGGAGTTCTAGTTTTAGGACCATTGCTTGCTAAATTTAAAAAAGCTAAAGTGTCTCTTCCCGGTGGTTGTGCAATTGGAACTCGTCCAGTTGACATTCATCTTTTTGCTTTAAAAAAATTAGGAGCACAAATTAAAATTAAGAACGGTTACATTTATGCAGTCGCTAAAGATGGGTTAAAAGGAAATACAATAAAATTTCCATCAATTTCTGTTGGAGCAACAGAAAACGCTATTATAGCTGCAGTTAACGCAAAAGGTAAAACAACTTTATCTAATTGCGCTTTAGAACCAGAAATAAAAGACTTAATTATTTTTTTAAAGAAATTAGGATGTGATATTTCTTCAAACAAAAGAAAAATTGTTATTAATGGTCAAAAAAATTTTAAACAAGTTTCACACGAAATTATGTTTGATAGAATTGAACTTGGGACTTATCTAATTGCATCAGGTTTAATGGGAAAAAAAATTACATTTTTAAGAGTACAGCCTAAAATTATAAAAACAGAGCTTAGAATTTTAAAAAAAATGGGAATTAAATTAATTCAAAAAAGAAATTCAATTACAGTTTTAAAATCTGAGGAGATAAAGACTATAAACATCAAAACAGAACCCTATCCAGGTTTTCCAACAGATTTACAAGCTCAAATTATAGTCTTAATGACAAAAGCAAAAGGAATTTCCACTATCAAAGAGAATATTTTTGAAAAAAGATTTATGCATATTCCGGAATTAAAGAGAATGGGAGCAAAAATAAATGTTCGAAATAACAAAGCATATGTTGAAGGACCAATTAATCTTTCGGGAGCTGAAGTAATGGCTACAGATCTCAGGGCGTCTGTAAGCCTTGTTCTTGCAGGTTTAGTTGCTTCTAATAAAACAATAATAAATAGGATTTATCATTTGGACAGAGGTTATGAAAATTTAGAAAAAAAACTTAAAAAGTGTGGCGCAAATATAAATAGGATTTAAAATGAAAGCTAAAAATCTTAAATTAATAGCTCATTCAGAGGAGGATCTAAGAGTTATTTCTGCTCATCTACAAGATGCAATAGTATCTACAAAAGATATTGCTCACTTAAAATCCAATAGAATTTTTTTGATGCAACTAAATAGATTTATGTGGGAAGATATTGAAAAAGGTGTTTTTAGAAAGAATAAAAGAATTAGAACTTTTTTAAAATTTGATAACGTTTTAAAAGTATCATCTAAAAATGTAAAACAGAAAAATACCTCAAGATTTTTAGATTTTTTAACTATTGAAAGCAATTTATTAGATGATAAAAGTTATGAAATTAATTTAATTTTTTCAGGTGACTCTATAATAAAGGTAAATTCAGAAGTTATAGATGTCACTTTAGATGACCAAGGTTTACCTTGGGAAAGCAAAACAACACCGAAACATAAGTTTTTATAATGATAAAGATTGTAAAAAATGATACTAAAATAATAAAAAAGGTTAAATTTGGCTAAAGAGGAAAAATTAGAATTTAAAGGAAAAGTAACTGAGTTGCTTCCGAACGCTATGTTTAGAGTGAAGTTAGAAAATAATCATGAAATTTTAGCTCACACAGCAGGCAAACTCAGAAAAAATAGAATAAGAGTTCTTGCTGGAGATGAAGTCATGGTAGAAATGACTCAGTATGACTTATCCAAAGGCAGAATCACTTTTCGGTTTTAGGCCTTGTAGCTCAGTAGTAGAGCAGTACCCTGAAAAGGTATGTGTCGTTTGTGCGATTCAAACCAAGGCCACCACCAATCAACCTTGGACAGCAATTTAAATTGCCCCACAACAATGTTTGTATTTTTTTTCAGATCCACATGGACACTTTTCATTTCTTCCAATTTTTTTACCTTTGTTTTCTGAAGCCTCTTCGTCTTTATCTGTTTTTTTATTTTGATCATCAGAGATAACAACGTTTAAATTCATCAAAAATTTTATAACGTCAATTTTTATTTTATTTAAAAGCCCCTCAAAAAGAGCGAAAGCTTCTTTTTTGAACTCGGACAAGGGGTCTTTTTGTCCATAGCTTCTTAGGCCTATCACCTGTCTTAGTTGTTCAAGATACTGAAGATGAGATCGCCAAGAAAAGTCAATGATTTGAAGGAATATTTTTTTTTCAATATCACTATTCTGGTCATTTCCAATTGTTTTAATTCTTTCATCTTTTTTCAGCTTGTACAGGTGTTTAATTTTTTTTGAAAATTCTTCTTTATTTAATTTTGAAAGTTCAATTAAATCTTTGTCTATCATTAAGTTACCAATTAAGCTTTTAATACTAGCTAAATATAACTTATCGTCATTAGATTTTTGATAATCGATCTTTATTTTTTCAAGTTGAGAAATGTTTTCCTCTAAAAAAGAGTTTAAAGTTTCAGAAATGTCTTTGTTTTTTATAATATTTTTTCTTTGACCAAAAATAACTTGTCTTTGGTCATTCATTACGTCGTCAAATTTTATCAAAGTCTTCCTTATATCAAAATTTCTTCCTTCAACTTTTTGTTGCGCTCTCTCGATAGACTTGTTTATCCACGGGTGGTCAATTGACTCATTTTCTTTTAAACCAAGTTTTTTTAGCATGCCATCAATTGAGTCCGCTCCAAAAATTTTCATTAATTCATCTTGTAAACTAATATAAAAAATTGAATTTCCTCGGTCTCCTTGTCTACCAGCTCTACCTCTAAGTTGGTTATCTATACGCCTACTTTCATGTCTTTCAGTACCAATTATAAATAATCCCCCTAGAGATTTTACTTTTGCTTTATCTTTTAGAATTTGTTCTGAATTTTCAGATGAGTTTTTATCAATTAAATTTTTGTTTCCACCCAGCTGAATATCTGTTCCTCTTCCAGCCATATTTGTTGCAATAGTAATAGCTCCTATTTTTCCAGCTTCAGCAATAATATTTGCTTCTTTCTCATGGTGTTTAGCATTTAAAACATTATGTTTAATTTTTTTGTTGTTAAGGTTTTCAGAAATTTTTTCAGACTTTTCAATACTTGTTGTGCCTACTAAAACAGGCTGACCTTTTTTATTACAGTCTATAATTTTTTCTGTTATTGCAAGATATTTTTCTTTTTCTGTTCTAAAAATTTTATCATTTAGATCTTTTCTTACCATTGGTTTATTTGTTGGAATTGAAACTACATTAAGCTTGTAAATATCAAAAAACTCTTCTGCTTCAGTTAAAGCTGTTCCAGTCATACCCGATAATTTTTTGTAAAGTCTGAAATAATTTTGGTAAGTAATAGATGCAAGAGTTTGATTTTCCTCTTGAATCTTTACATTTTCTTTAGCTTCAATAGCTTGATGAAGACCATCTGAGAATCTTCGTCCCTCCAAAACTCTTCCGGTAAATTCATCGATAATTTGTACACGGCCATTTCTTACAATATAATCTGTATCATTTTTAAAAAGAAAATTAGCTTTAAGTGCCTGATTGATGTGATGAACTAAATTAAGATTTTCTGGATCATAGAAATTATTATTTTTAAGAATTCCTTTAAGTCTCGACAGCTTTTCTATTTTATCTATTCCACCATCCGTAAGAATTGCATTCTTATTTTTTAAATCTATTTCATAGTCAGGTGTTTGTAATTTTTTAATAAATTCATTAGAAGAGTTATAAAAAGTACTTTTGTCTTCCATTCTACCCGATATTATTAGTGGTGTTCGTGACTCATCAATCAATATACTGTCCACTTCATCGACAATGCAAAAATCGTGGTCTCGTTGTACCATCTCAGAAATATTATACTTCATATTATCTCTTAGATAATCAAAACCTAGTTCATTATTAGTTGCATAAGTAATGTCACATAAATAATTTTTCTTTCTCTCGTGGTCATCTAATTCGTTAGTGATACAGCCGGTAGAAAGACCTAAAAAATTATATACTGACCCCATCCACTCCGAATCTCTTTTTGCGAGATAATCATTAACAGTTACAATATGAACACCTTTGTTTTTAATGGCATTTAAATAAGCAGGAAGAGTTGAAACTAAAGTTTTACCTTCTCCTGTTTTCATTTCAGCAATTTTTCCATTATGAAGCGCTATTCCACCAACAAGCTGAACATCGTAATGTCTTTCTTTTAAAACTCTTTTTGCTGCCTCTCTTACTAAAGCAAAAGTTTCGGGTAAAATTGAAGAAAGATCCCTACCTTCCTTAATATTTTTTTTAAACAAATGTGTTTTTTCTTTAAAATCACTATCTTTCAGTAAAGAGACCTTTTTTTCCTCATCATTAATTTTATGAATAATTGGCTTAATTTTATCTAATTCTTGTTGATTGCCACTTTTAAATATTTTATTAAGAGTTTTTGTAAATAAGTTCATATTTAAATTTATAGTTTTATAATAACTATTTCTATATATGTACTTATAAATTAAATTAAAGATTAATAATGACAATAAACTTAAAAAACTTCCTTAACGATAAACGAAAAATGTCAAAAATGGGGGAGTTTCAAGAATTAAAGCAAATTGATGGTTTGGAAATATCCTCAGTATCAGCAGATTTATACGATAATGGACGAGACGATTTAACCTTATTTTATTTTAAGGAGGGCGCTAACTACGCAATGGTGCATACGACAAGTAGTATTGTTTCTGAAACTATAGTATGGAATCAAAAATCCAATAAAAATTCTATCAAAGCCTTGATGGTTAACACAAAGAACGCAAACACTTTTACTGGACAACAAGGTTTAGACAGTCTTGATGAGGTTGCAAAAAATCTATCAAGAACACTCACATTAAGGGAGTCAAAATCAGAAGATGGAATAACTGAAACCGTCAAAATTAAAGATATTATTTTTGCATCCACAGGAGTCATAGGTGAAAAATTTCCTCTTGATAAAATTAATAGAACTGTGCCCGAGCTTGTTCAAAAACTAAAAATAGATCAAAATAAATTGTTTTGGCTAAAGGTCGCTTCATCAATGATGACAACAGATACAAAACCTAAACTTGCATACGAAGAATTTGACGTTGGAAATAAAACTATTAAAATTTCAGGTTTAGCAAAAGGTTCAGGAATGATTGCTCCAAATTTAGCAACAATGTTAGCTTTTATTTTTACAGATGTAGACATTCCATCAAATGTTTTAAAATCTTTATTAAAAAAGTCAGTAGCAAGCTCATTTAATGCAATAACAGTAGATAGTGATAAGTCGACAAATGATATGGTTGGAATTTTCTCAACAAAAAAAATAAAGATTGGAAAAAATAGAAGTATAACGGATCCAATAATTCAAAAATTTGAATTAGCTCTTAAAAAACTAACTCTTAATCTAGCAAAACAAATTGTTGTTGATGGAGAAGGGGCAAAAAAATTTATTACTATTAAAGTAACAAATGCTAAATCTTTATTAAGTGCCAAAAAAATTGCTTTTAGCATTGCACATTCTCCATTAGTTAAAACTGCTATAGCAGGAGAAGATGCTAATTGGGGCAGGATAATTATGGGAATTGGAAAATCAGGTGAGACAATAGATCCAAACAAACTAGTTATAAAATTTGGAGATTTAAATATTGTTGAAAATGGAGCAATTTCTGAAAACTATGATGAAGCAAAAGTATCGGAATATATGAAGTGGGATTCAATTTTTATTGAAGTAAATTTAAACTTAGGTCACGATCAGTTCGAATGTTACACTTGTGACTTTACCCATGATTATATTGACATAAACGCCAACTATAGAAATTAAACTTGAAAAATTATTTTTACTTATTTATTTTAAATATATGATTAAATATATTTTAAAGTGTAGCAATAAACATGAATTTGAAAGCTGGTTTTCAAATTCAAAAGAATTTGAAAAACTCAAAAATAAAAAACTTATAGAATGTATATTTTGCAACTCTCAAAAGATTGAAAAATCAATAATGTCTCCAAGTGTAAGTTTAAAAGAAAAAGAAAGTAAAAAAATTAAAGAAAATTCTGCAAAAGAGATAAGAAAAAACCTCTTAAAAATCAAACAATTTGTAGAAAAGAATTTTGAGTATGTAGGAGATAAATTTACTCAAGAAATGAGAAGTATTTATTATGATAATAATAAGAAAAAAAGAAATATATACGGAACAACCACTGAAAAAGAAAGAAAAGACCTTAGAGAAGAAGGAATTGAACTTACAACAATTCCATGGATAGAAAATAAAGAAAATTAATTTTTACTGCAAGTTATAATATAGTTAACAGATAAATTTTTACTTTGTCTCCATCTTTTTAGTAAAGGATTAAAACTTAAACCCTTAACATTTAAAGTTTTTAAACCTAGATCATTTAAGTATTTTTCTAATTCCTCAGGTTTTAAAAATTTATTCCAATCATGTGTACCAATAGGAAGCCACCTTAAGACATATTCAGCCCCGACAATCGCCTTAACATAAGAGGTCAGTGTCCTATTAATCGTTGCAGTGAACATAATTCCATTTTTTTTTAAAAGATGAAAGCATGAAGATAAATATAAATTTACATCTTCTACGTGCTCTACAACTTCTAAATTTAAAATAATATCAAATTTTTTCTCCTTATTAAATTTTTCAGGAGAGTTGTTTATATAATCAATTTTAAGTTTATTTTTTTTAGCATGAGTTTTTGCAATATTTATATTTTTTTCAGATGCATCTATCCCTGTCACTTCAGCACCCAATCTAGTCATCGGTTCACTTATTAATCCTCCTCCACATCCTATATCTAAAATTTTTAATCCCTCTAAAGGTAATTTTTTATTTTTATCTATTTTAAAATAAGTTGTTGAAACATCTAAGATATACTCAATCCTTATTGGGTTAAACATATGCAATGGTTTAAATTTACCATTAGCATCCCACCACTGATCTGCCAGTTTCGAAAACTTTTGAATTTCTTCCTTATTTACTGTAGTAGTCATTATTCCTTTATTATATTTTAAATAACTTAACTTTAACTTAATTAAAAATATATTAAAATCTAACTATGACAAAAAAGGTATTAAAATTTGGTGGAACTTCCGTTGGTTCAATTGAAAGAATTTTGCATGCGGCAAATCTTATCAAGAAAGAATATTCAAAAGGGAGTGAAATTATCGTCGTTGTTTCAGCTATGTCTGGAAATACTAACGAGCTAATTAAAAAATCAAAGTCTATATCAGAAAAATTTGTAAAAAGAGAACTTGATTTACTTCTTTCTACTGGAGAACAAATTACTACCGCTTTGATTACTGGAGCGTTAAACGAGTTAGGAGTAAAGGCAAAATCATGGATGAGTTGGCAGATTCCTATTCTCACAGAAGGCGAGCATACTAATGCAAGAATTATAAATATGTCTGTAAAAAAAATTAACGAATATTTATCAGATGGTGGTGTAGCAATAATTCCAGGCTTTCAGGGTTTGTCATCAGTTGGTGACATAACAACAATAGGGAGAGGCGGTTCAGACGCAACAGCAGTTGCTATTGCAAAAATTTTTAACACAGATAGTTGTGAAATTTACACTGACGTAGATGGAGTCTATTCGTCTGATCCAAGTAAAATACCTGTTGCAAAAAAAATTCCAAAAATATCTTATGACGAAATGCTTGAGCTATCTTCAGTTGGAGCTAAAGTAATGCAATCTTCAGCAGTTCAAACAGCAATGATGTATGAAATTCCATTACAAGTAAAATCAACTTTTACAAACAGAGAAGGAACTGAAATATTTAACCAAGAAAATATAGATTATTCAAAAGCAGTTACGGGAGTTGCTTATTCTAAAGATGATGCAAAAATTACTTTAATAGGAGTTCAAGACAAACCTGGAGTTGCTGCAGATATTTTTGAACCTCTTGATAAAAATCAAATAAATGTTGATATGGTTATACAAAATATATCACCAGATGGAAAATCTACAGATATTACTTTTACGATTAAAAGAAACGATTTAAAAAAGACAATAGAAACATTAAATTTGAACAAAAAAATTAAATTTAAAAATTTAAACCATAATGATAAAGTTTCTAAAATTTCAGTTGTTGGCGCAGGAATGGTAACCACACCTGGAGTTACTTTTAAAATGTTTAGAGCCTTGGCAGACGAAAATATAAATATTTTGGCAATTTCAACTTCTGAAATTAAAATATCGGTTATTATTGACGAAACTAAAACCTTGGAAGCGGTTAAAAAACTGCATAGTATTTTTAAGTTGAATTAATTATGAATATAAGACCACACAGAAACATTAAAAGAAAAAAAACAAAAAAAATTCAAGTTGGTAATGTAAGCGTTGGAGGTGATTCAATTATTTCTGTTCAATCTATGACCAACACTTTGACTACTGATGTCAAAGGTACGATAAATCAAATTTTGGAATTAAAAGATGTGGGTGCCGATATAGTCAGAGTTTCCTGTCCAGATGAAAATTCTACAAACTGTTTAAAAGAAATAACACGTGAAGTTGATGTTCCCATAGTTGCAGATATTCATTTTCATCATAAAAGAGCTTTAGAAGCAGCAAAGAATGGAGCAAGTTGTTTAAGAATTAACCCTGGCAATATTGGTTCAAAAAGTAGAGTGGTTGAAATAATTAAAGCTGCAAAAGACTTTAATTGTTCTATAAGAGTCGGAGTTAACGCCGGTTCGTTAGATAAATCTTTATTAGAAAAATATAAAGAACCATGTCCAGAGGCTTTAGTTGAAAGTGCGATGTATAACATAAAGATAATGGAAGATAATGATTTTTTTAATTTTAAAATAAGTGTTAAATCCTCCGATGTTTTGCTAGCAATCAAATCTTATGAAAAGCTTTCAGAGTCTTGTGATTATCCATTACATCTTGGTATTACTGAAGCTGGAGGTTTGTTTTCAGGAAGCATTAAGTCATCAATCGGAATTGGTCAATTACTTATGAAAGGTATTGGAGATACTATAAGAGTTTCTTTATCTGCTGATCCAAAAGAAGAAATACGCGCCGGATATGAAATTTTGAAATCTTTAAATATTAGATCAAGAGGAGTTCAAATAATTTCATGCCCTTCTTGTGCGAGACAAGCTTTTCCAGTGATAGACACAGTTAAAATTCTAGAGGAAAAACTCTCTCACATTAAGACACCAATTACTTTATCAATTATTGGATGCGTAGTTAATGGTCCAGGTGAGGCATCGCAAACCGAAATAGGTCTCACAGGCGGTGGACAAGATAATAACCTTTTGTATCTCTCGGGAGTTCCTCATACAAAAGTTCCAAGCGCAAGTATAATAAGCAAAATTGTTGAATTGGTTGAAAATAAGGTAAAAGAAAAAAATAGCTAAAACAATGATTCCTAGAAATAAAATCGAGTCTATTATAGCTCGTCACAATGATTTAGAAAAAGAATTATCAAGTGGAAATATCAACTCTAAAACCTTTCCGCAGAAATCCAAAGAGTACTCAGATTTATCAGATATTGTAAAATTTGCTGATAAATATCTAAAATTTGAAAATGATAAAGTAGATCTTGAAAATATTCTAAAAGATAAAAATAGCGATAAGGAAATGATCAACCTTGCTGAAAAGGAATTAGAAAGTTTAAAAGAAAACAAAAAAGAATGTGAGAATAAATTAAAACTTTTTTTACTTCCAAAAGATAAAGATGACAAAAAAAACGTTATTGTAGAAATTAGAGCAGGAACAGGAGGTTTAGAAGCTACTTTATTTTGTTCAGATCTATTTAGAATGTACGAAAAAGTTTGCTCAAAAAAACGCTGGGCACTTGATCTAATGAGTATTTCAAAAAGTGATGCAGGTGGTTTTAAAGAAATTATTTTTTCAGTAAAAGGCAATGACACATATTCTTATTTAAAATATGAGTCAGGAGTTCATAGAGTACAAAGAGTGCCTTCAACTGAAACTCAAGGAAGAGTACATACTTCTGCTGCAACAGTTGCTGTGTTACCTGAAGCAGAAGAGGTAGATATAAAAATAAATGAGACAGATTTAAGAATAGATGTTTTTAGATCAGGCGGTCCCGGAGGTCAGTCAGTAAACACTACTGACAGCGCAGTAAGAATTACTCATATTCCTTCAGGTGTAGTGGTTAGTCAACAGGATGAAAAGTCCCAACATAAAAATAAAGCTAAAGCTTTAAAAATTTTAAGAGCGAGAGTATATGAGGTAGAAAAATCAAAACGTGACAAAGAAAGATCAAGTGATAGAAAAAATCAAATTGGATCTGGCGATAGATCTGAAAGGATAAGAACATATAATTTTCCACAAGGCAGAGTAACTGATCATCGAATAAATTTTACTTTACATAAATTATCAGAGTTTTTAAGCGGTGAAATCCACGAAGAGATGAGTGAACAATTAAGATTGAAAGAGCAAGATTTAAAATTAAAAAATATAAGTTAATGCAAACACAAAAAATAATAAACTTTGGCTCTAATATTTTAAAAAATAAACTAATTTCCTCTCATCGATTAGATTCAGAGCTAATTTTATCTGAGATTCTTAAAATAAAAAGAGAAGAATTATTGATCAGGAATGAAGAACTCCATTCTAGCCAAGTCTTTCTTAATTTTAAAAAGCTTATTAATAGAAGAGCATCGAGAGAACCAATGGCATATATTTTAGAGAAAAAGGGATTTTGGAAAAAGAACTTTATTGTTGACAGAAATACTTTAATACCTAGACCAGAAACTGAGCTTTTAATTGAATTTGTCTCTAAAAAGTTCAAAAATAAAGATATTTTTGTATTGGATATAGGAACAGGATCTGGTTGTATTCTTTTATCTCTTTTAGAGGAATTAAGATCAATTAGAGGCGTGGGAATTGATATTTCAAAAAAAGCAATAAAAGTCGCAAAAAAAAATGCGAAAATGTGCAAAAACTTCAAAAGAATAAAATTTTTAAATAGAGATATAAATCAAATTTACAATAAAAAATTTGATCTTATCATTTCTAATCCTCCATATATTTCCACCCATCAAATCAAAAATTTATCTGAGGATATTAAGAGGTATGAACCAAGAATAGCCCTTAATGGAGGAAACGATGGACTTGACGTGGTTAGAAAAGTTATCTACAAATCTAATTCAATCTTAAGAAAGAATGGTTTTCTTGCTCTTGAAATTGGTTTCGGGCAATATAACAAAGTTTCTCAAATTTTAAAGTTGAACGGTTTTATAGAAAAGATTTTAATAAAAGATTATCAAAAAAACGTTAGATGTATATTTAGTATAATAAAGCAATAAAAAATTTATGAATCATCAAAAAAGAAGATTTAGACCAAGACCGCAAAAAAATGGTTTTAAAAGAAGGCCAAACACTGGTCAGGTTAATAGTCACTTTTCTAATAATAACGGGAGGAGCTTTTCTAGAAATGGTTCAATGAACAATCCTTTTGCCGTAGAGAAAGCTATCCAAAAATACCAACAACTTGCAAAAGATGCTTTAAGTGCAGGTGACCCAGTTTTACATGAAAACTATTTACAACATGCTGATCATTTCAGTAGGAGATTATATGAACTTAATCTTAGAAACAAACAAGATAATAAAGTTCAAGAAAAAAATGAAATAAGTAAGCAACAAAATGAAAATTAAAATTTTATTTTTTAGATCTCAACTCAGATAACTTAACGTCAGTTTTAATCCTTTCTATCTCAAAGTTTTTTCTAGAATCTCCTTTTAATATCTTTCCAGAAGGTAGTTTTAATTTTTGTGAGTTAATGAACTTGCCGTTATATTTTACAGTGTAGTGTAAATGAGGTCCTGTAGACATTCCGGTATTGCCGACATATCCTATAATTTGTCCCTGTCTAATTTTTTTTCCAACTCTGGTTGCGAATTTTGAAAGATGTCCATAACCAGTTGTATAAGAAGAGTTATGTCTAATTCTTACACAGTTTCCTCCGTTACCACACCACCCAGCTGTAATGACCGTTCCACTTCCAGATGCCATTATTGGAGTACCCGTTGGTGCAGCAAAGTCCGTACCATTATGATGTTTTGTAAATCCTAAGATTGGATGTTTTCTATTTCCAAAACCTGATGAAAGTCTAGCACCATTAATCGGAGTTTTCATTAATGCTTTAACAATGCTTTTTCCACTTATATCATAAAATCCAAATTCATTTTTATCTTTAAAACTATAAAGATTAATTTCTTTATTGTTCACATACATCGATGCATAAATAATTTTACCAGTATCTTTTACAACGTTATTATCATCATGAAATCTTTCATAATAAATTTCAAACCAATCACCCTTTCTAATATCTCTTTGAAAATCAATTTCAAAACCATAAATCCTCGCAAATTCAATTATAATATTTGGTTCTACACCAGCCTTTATTGCAGAACTGTAAAGATTATCTTTAATTGAATTTTTTATTACTATTTCTTTTTTTGTTAGTCTAATTATATTTTTTGTAGCAACATATCCTGTTTCTTCGTCTTTTCTAACTGTAACTTTTAAAACATTTGAAATAGGATAAAAAATACTTACTACACTGTTTTCTTTTTCCGAAGTTCTTTTAACAATTATTGAAACTTCTCTACCAGCATAAATATTCATAAGTTTTTTTTCTTTAAGCTTATTAACTATTTGTTTAATTTCGTTACTTTCAACATTGAAATTTCTAAGAATTTTTTCAATGCTATCATTCGTTTTAATAGTGTATTTGTATTCAGTATAAGGACTTTTTAAATTTTGTAGAAAAAAATTTTTAAAATTTTTAAACTCGTATGAACCTACTAAATTCACTAATTTTTTTTCCTTTATCTCATTAGAGGTTTCAATTTGATTGGAAAAGAATATGTAAATAAAAAAAAAAACCAAAAATGAAGTAAAATAAGTGACGTATTTTTTTATTGCAAATACGTTATTTTCGGGGGTTTTTTTAAGAGAAAAAAAGCTTAAAAATTTACCTAATTGATTGCTTATATCTCTAAACGTCATAGTTGTTTTCTATAAAAATAAATTGAGTTTTGCAACGATTCACCCTAAATTAAGCTCTATTTTACTGCTCTTTTTGGGCAATATACGTCTTGATTTATCCTATTTTTGTAATATAACCACGCTTCATACCAAATTGGTGTTTATTAAAAATTTACACCGCCATTGGTGTGTTCAAATTCACTTAATGAATTTTAGCTGTTTTAAATTGTAAATTTAAGAAGAGAAGTGTGGACGGTTAGGTTAATAAAGAAATTGTCGTACACACTTTAACGAAAGTAACTTTAAGCTTGTCTTAAAGTTATTAAAGCTAGTGTGCGCCGTTATTAAACTTGAGAGTTTGATCATGGCTCAGAACGTACGCTGGCGGCACGCTTAA
>MDTB01059219.1_pt1 | contig 48924 bp, 41 predicted proteins | sample 811161 | NCBI WGS metagenome assembly MDTB01 (sample SAMN05326650, study PRJNA326480) | marine metagenome | isolation source: seawater | place: Mediterranean Sea | collected 2009
AAATTTAGAGTATAAGAAAAACTTGCGCCTGTGGCTCAATTGGATAGAGCATCTGACTTCGGATCAGAGGGTTGGGGGTTCGAGTCCCTCCAGGCGTGCAAACAATTTATTTATATACTCAATTCTCTTACCATAAGAATATTGATCAACATTTTTATACATTACACTTTTGTTATTATTTGCCTCTTTAAGTTTTTGAATAAACTCTAAGGTATCACCCTCTTTAAAAAAATAAATTAGGTTCGAGTATGGCAAAGCTCTATGAGCTTCAAAGTCAATTGCCATCACTTTCAAACCAGATCTAATATATTCAAAATACTTAACAGGAGATGTGTGAAATTTAGAATGTTTATCATTTGAAGAGTTAATTAAAATACCTACGGAATGAGAAGATAATAATTTCATTAATTTATCTTGTGGTATATAGTCTAAAATTTCCACATTTGATATATTGTATCTATGGACATCCTCTCTTAACTTGTCACCTAATTTTTTAGGGCCACCTATAATTCTGAGCTTATATTCTCGAAGCTCTTCATTGCTAAATGCATCAATTAAAAACTTTAAATTTCTATCTTCATTAAATCTTGAGAACCTACCTATAAAAATAACTTCTTTATCATTTTTTGAATTATTCAAATCTTCAAAATCACTTTCATCATAAGCTGAAGGATAAACAATCATATTTTCTATTTGTGCATCACTAAGTTCAAAGCTTTCAAGTAAACGAGTATTTTGGAATACATAACCGGAGTTTTTTTTATTTTTAAGTAATTTGAAAATAATATTTGTAGATTTCGAATATTTATGACATTCAAAAATTATTGTTAGATTTTTTCTCGAAAAAAAATAAAATATCCAATTTGATCTTGTATAAAATAAAATATCTTTTAAATTTTTATTGCTTAATAAATACTTTATGAAAATAAAAAGCGACCATATGAAATGACTTAATATAAAAGAAAACTTATTTAAAAAATTAATTTTTCCAAATGGTAAAAAATAAGCTGTTCTCACTATATTTATTTCTTCTTTTATATTGTAAAAATCTAAAATTTCATTGTTACCTGGTTTAATTTTTTCTCTTCCAGGAAAAATTAAAGAAACATCATATCCAGTTTTCTTAAAATAGGAAACAGTTTTCATGCTGACTATAGTGTTTGCACTAAACATTGGAAAGTTTTGAAATGTTATATAATGCAAAGGCTTATTCATCATGCCTCTTCGACAAATATATTTTTAATTCTTAACAAATTTATAAGAATTAAAAATATTAAAAAATTCGGTACATAAAGTGCTGAATCACTTTTGAAGAAATTAATTATGAAAAACAGCAATAGTACATTTCCATAGAAGTCATTTTTATTTTTCACAACATAAACAAAGATTAAAAACAATATAACCAAAAGTCCGATAATGCCAAAAAATATAAAATATGTTATTAGTGAGGAATGAGGTAAAACTAACCCTTCTTGATATTTAGTCTCATGTCCTAAATAATATTCAGTAAGTTGATTTGGCCCATAACCAAAAAGAAATTCAGATAGATTTGGATTATATTTTGCAATAAAGACCCCCCATTTTTCTGATCTATTTACATAATACGAAACTGAACTGACAAGCGATATAGCACTTGGAACATTATCAATTTTATTACCAAAGGTATAGGAATTTAATAAATATTTAAGGGACGAAGAGAAGTTAGTATTATCATCAGGAAGAGAGAGCAAAAGAGCATAGTTTGCTTTTTCAATAGCTGATTCATTATATTCATTTAATTGAAAATCATAACTTATTGATGAAGCTTTAACCGCTTCAAACATGACTGATCCACTCAAAAGCTGAAAAGAATTATTAGCTATTAAAAATAAATATCCGACTATTAACAAGATTATTAAGAGAAAATAAATAAGATTTCTGGTTTTTTTATTTTGTACATTTTTATAAATTAAAATAACCAAAATCAATAGTATTAGGCTAATAATGGCAGCTGCGTTATTAGCTCTGTATAGTCCATAAAAATTTATTAGAAGAAGAAAGAAATGATAGATTTTAAACTTAAACTGATTAATTAAATATGTTACAAGGCAAAATAATATTGCAAATGCAAAAAACTCTCCGATTGACTCTGCACTTGGATACAATCCCCGCCAGGCATTTCCATCAACACTTTGCAGAGTATTCATCCCTGATTTATTGTGTCCTAATATATAAAAACTTAAAAAATTTATCGGTAGATTGATAGCACCAATTAAACCAGTAATTACTATTAAAGAAGAGGCTATTAAAAAATTATTACTTAACAAATTTAAATCAAGACTGTCTTTTGATAAATCAACTATATATTTAACTCCAATTAATAAAAGATAGAAAACAATTGCCCAAAACAATAATGAAATATTCGTTTGTGATGTGTTAGCAAAACCTTTGATTTTATCTACATCAAAATTCTTATCTAAGTTTTCAGAATTAAGAAACCAAAATATAAAAAACAATAAATATGTAATTGATAATTTGATACTTACTTTGTTATTAAACAACCCAAGAATTCCTATGAAGCTAAAGACCAATATAAAAAAGTTTATATTTAATGAGGAAAAAGATCCATAAATGAAAAATATAAAAGGGAAATAATTTATTAAATTTGTAATTCTTGTTTCAAGTAATTTATGAATAAAATAAAATAAATATATTAAAATCAAAAAATAACTATATAAATAATAGTTATCAAATACTATAGAATTATCGAAGTCTCTATAGATTGGCCAGGGAAAGTAGTCTCTTCCAATTGTAGAATAGTAACTTCTTTCACCAATTAGATGAAGATAAAACAAAAGCACTCCCAGCAAAATCGATACCATGTTTAATTTTGTAAAATTATGTTTGTTTTTTGGAATTAAAGATAAAAAAGTTAACCAAATTATTGATTGAATTATTAAATCAACGTGGGTGTTAGTAGCTACCCTCACAACTAATTTGATTGGACTATATTTTTCCCATCCATCTTCAATTTTTTGTTCTCGTCTGTAGTCAATCCAAAAATTTTTACCGGCACATTCGATACTTCCACTAGGTTCGTTTCTGATTGAAATATCAAAGTTGAGATTATAAGAATTTAATACTTCAAAGAAAGAATATTCGCACTGTAAATCATGGTAAAAATACACCCAACTTTCTAAAGATTCTCTTGAATCTAATTGATAAGATTCAGTTTCTGAGATATTAAAAGCTCCAAAAAGTATTAAGACAAGGAATACAAGGATAATTAATTTATAAATATTTTTTCTAATATTTAAGGAGTTCAACTTTTAGAAACCCTGGTAATTATAAATTTGTAAACTACTGGAACTATCAACAAAAACAAAAACAAAAATTTTTCACCATCAAAAAAATCTGAAATATTGTTCGTCCAACCACCTTTAGCATAATATGCGCATTCCAGCCAAGAATTTAAATTTACAATGTTACCTTCTTGGTCAAATAAAGCAATTGTTTCAAAATTTTCGTCTGGAGTGAAAACAAAATTCGGCGAGTTTTCTATTTCTTCAAAATTAGGAGTGTTTTCTGATTCACCACAAATTTTTTCTATTCTTTTTTTCATACGAGATTTAATTATATTCACAATTAGTCGATTAGTTATTAGTTTTAAATAGTTTAAAATATAAGTTATGAATGGTGATCCAGGATACTTTGGTCCACAATCCATGATGTGGAAAGTAAATAAAGAGATAACAGTTTTGTTTGGAGGTGCCCGAGCGTTATTAATGCATGCAGCACACCCATTAATCGCTGCAGGAGCTAGACAAACATCTTTTTACCAGAGAGACCCCTGGAAGAGATTAATTCGAACTCTTTCATTACAAAATTCTGTAACATTTGGTACTAAAGAAGAAGCTAATGAGAGTGCACATAGAATAAATAAACTGCATGAAGTCATAAAAGGTAATGACAATGTAACTGGTGGTTACTATGATGCTCTAGATCAAGAGCAACTTTTGTGGGTACACGCGTGTTTACAAATTTCATCAATTTACTTTTATGAGAAAACAGTTGGAAAATTAACTGAAGAGGAAAAAAATATATACCATGAAGAAAACTCGATTGCTGCTGAAATGGTATTAGTGGACAAAGAGCAAATACCAAAAACACATAATGAACTAAAAAAATGGGTAATCGAAAAATCAAGACAGAAAGATTATTTAGTCCAAACTGACGTAGCAATGGATGTATATGACATAATCGGAGGTGGCCCTGTTCCTAAACATATTAAACCAATCTGGCCATTCATAGCTTTTACTGCGTTTAATACACTACCTAAAGAGTTTCAAGATATTTATGGAATTAAAAGCTCTAAAGTAAAAACATTCTTGGTAAATTTTAATTTATTTTTATTAAAATTTACAAGACCCCTCCTTCCTCCATTTTTCCGTCTCATTGCTCCCGCAAGGTGGGCAAAACAAAGGATTACCAGATCACCCAACTTACGATTTAGTGACAAAGCTAATTACTAGGCAATATAATAAACAATATGAATGACGAGCAAAAATGGTCTGATATAACAAATGATATAGCAAAAGTTTCCAAGAAAATTAAATCACGTATAGATGAAGAAGATCTTGTAGAAGATTTAAAGGACACTTTTAAAAACACAATAGAAAATACTTCGCAACTTATTAATAATATAATTCAGACAGTTGAGTCTACCGTAACAGATGAAGAAATAAAAAAAGAGACTAAAGAGGTAGTGAGCAATATAAATGTTGAACTAAAAAATTTACTTTTTGAAACCAAGAATAAATTTGCAGAAGTTTTTGAATCAGACTCTGTATCTGAGGAAGAGTAAAGTTAATATTCCTTATAGCAAATTGAGGTGTTTATAATATCTTTGTTACTAATTAACTGGGTCGGTAGCTCAATCGGCAGAGCAGGAGCCTTTTAAGCTCAAGGTCGTGGGTTCGATTCCCACCCGACCCACTTACACCCCGCTAATTTTTGATTTAAAAATTGAAAATGGCGTTAATAAGATTATTTTTATATCTAAAAAAATATTCCAATTTTCAATATATTCAAGATCATATTTATACCAAATTTTAAAATCATCTGTATTTCTCTCATTGATTTGAAGCAAACCTGTTATTCCGGGCATAACATTTAACCTTCTAATATAATGCTCGTCATAATGTTGATTATCCTCCGGAAATAAAGGTCTGGGTCCTACAACTGACATTTCTCCTCGAAATACATTAATCAGTTGTGGGATTTCATCAATACTGTATTTTCTTAAAAAAGCTCCGCCTTTAAATATCCTTGGATCATTTTCAATTTTAAATAATGGGCCATTATGAGTATTTAAATCTTCAAGTTCGTTTCTTTCTAAATGAGAGTCTTTTTTCATAGTTCTAAACTTGTACATTCCAAAGTTTTTTCCATGAAGTCCAACCCTTGTTTGTTTTATTAATGGAGGATTACCATCTTTTAAAACAATGTAAATAAAAGTTAAAGTAGCCAGGGGAATATAAATAACTGAAAAGAAAATTAAACAGAAAAAGTCTAGGAGTCTTTTTGCTATATAATTTGAACCATACTGAATATCATTGTTTAAGTAAAAAATATTTTTATTTGAAATTCTTTTGAATCTATATATCACAGTTGAATTAAATTTAAAATCAGTATCCGAGATAATGATAACTTTTTTGTTTAGATTAATTAGGAATTTAATGAACTCATCTGGAATCATATTTATTCCCGAGAAGTCGAAAACAAGAATATTAATTTCATTTTTCTTATTTAAATTTTCTATTGTTTGTTTGTAAAAATCAAAATCATTGACATTGCTGTTGAAGTTTGCAACTTCATTTCTTAATGACATTATTCTGAGCTCCCTGAAAACAGAATCAGCCTTTAAGTTAAAGCAAATAAAGTTTTCTTTTGTAGGATTTCTTCCTAAAACTGTTGAGATAAATTCACTATTCCGAAAAATTACAAGTATGAATGGAACTATAAAAGTTAAAACTATAGTATGTAGTCTAGATACTTCGTCAAATCTAAGTAATTGTAAAAAACTTAGAAAGCTTGAAGTCCAAATTAGGTATATTGGAACAAACTCATCAAAAATAGTTTTGTTTACAGTAAATGAGAGATCGTTAACATATGAATAAAATTTTGAAAGATACAAAATTACAAGAAAAGCAAAAACAAAGAAAGCTAAATAAATATCTATTTTAATAAATTCATTAGTGACGAATGGATAGAACCTATCTCTATCTTCAAAAAGATTTTCTTTAATTTTAACAAAACCCTCTGAGTATTCACCTATAAGAAAGTTGTCAAAGTACCAAATAGTTACAAATGTAATAATTGCTTGAAGGGTTAAGAACCTTAAAAAATATTTTATCAAATTATTTAATTTCATTATTTGTAATAATGTTAATTAAAAAAAAATCTATATGAACAAATTTTTTTCTTATATTAGAATAACGTAATAATTACGGGGGCGTGGTGAAGTCTGGAGTTCACGCCTGCCTGTCACGCAGGAGGTCGCGGGTTCGAATCCCGTCGTCCCCGCTAATGGCCAGATAGCTCAGTCGGTAGAGCACTTGTCTGAAAAACAAGGGGTCGGCAGTTCGATTCTGCCTCTGGCCACAGAAGTAAAAATAAAAATTGAAATTTCATATAAATTGTTATTTTATTTCCAATAATTATATTTAAATTTATGTATAGCTACCAATGCAATTTTACATTGTATTGAACATCAAACAATAAATCATTCAAAGGAAAATGGCTCATTAATGCAGAAAAGTTATTTGCAAATACTATTAGTAAAAGAATTATGTATATGTTGTACAATTTTTTATTTCTTTGTTTTAAATTCTCTAAGTAAATAACAGAGGTCAAGCCCAATAAGTGGAAAAGCTGAATTATGTATGTTGCCTTGATAGTGTCTCCAGTTGGTTCTGGGTGAGAAATTAGAAACCATAAATAACCTAATAACGAAATAGCAGATGAAAAGAGGATATAGGTTAAAAAATTTTTATTTATGCTTTCTTTTGTTCTAATTTCCTTTATTGCATGTACTACTCCAATAATTAAAAGTAATGTTGGTAATAAAGATAAGATATTTACTCTTGCCAAATAGTCTCCTATTAATAATTGATTTTTACCTAAATCCAAAGCTCTACTGGTAAAAGTAAAATACCCCCAATAATCACCCCATAAGTCGGAGTAAAGAACTGGAAAAAATTGGTTTTCAAAATATGGCCTAATAGGTTTAGTAAAAACCATCCCAATTTCAGATCCTTGAGGAATGTAAAAAGAAAGAGGCTGATTTGATAATTTAAATCCGACTTTTTTCATATTAAAAGCAGTTAATGAACCATATTCAAAAAACAAATTTATATAAAACCAAGACGAAGCAACAAAGCCGATTATTGAAGAAGTAAAGAAAAATTTAAAATATCTTTTTCTTATTTCATAATTTTTTATAAAGAAAAGTAAAAAAATATAACCTGGAAATAATAAAAATGCCCACTGTCTGCTTAGTGCTAAAGACCCAATCAATATACCAACTATAAATAACTCTTTCTTTTTATATTCAAAGGAGTTTTGAAGAAGCTGTAAAAATTTATACATTAATAAACTATTAAAAAATAAAATTAGAGTTTCACCTCGAATCATTGCTACAGATCTATAGTTAACAGTAAAAATACCCAACAAAAGCAGTACATGGATATTAAATTTGTTTTTATTTCCTTGATATAGTTCAATAATTTTTATATAAATAAACAAAGTAGAAATAAACAAAATACTTTGTAGGAGCATGTTATTAAAGCCGTAAAAAACTTTGCAGCTGTATACGTCTGATAAAAAATTTGTACAAATTAAATTTAAAATAGCTGGAAACAAATAACCTAATGGTGGGCTAAAAAATTCGTAAGTATAGTTTATAGAAGGCTCGCTTGTTCTTGTAGGTCCATATATATTAAAAAAATTATTAACATATGCTTGATGAGCTTCACCGTCATAACCCTGTATTTGATCGTAGTGAAATAAGTTAAAAATTAAAACATAAAGTATTCCCAAAAATAGTATGCTAAAAATGTAATTATTTAATTTATTCAATAATTTTCCTTAATGAAATAAAAATTAATGGAAATAAAATCAACCATAAAAATAAAGAAATTTGAAAAAGATTGAAAATAAATGAATAATTTTTTACTGGAGTGGGTAATGTAATTCTTTCACCGGTATCATAATATACCCATCCTCCACCAACATAAAGATTGCACTCGTAGGTGGAAGATACTGAGACTACATTTCCTTCAGCATCGTATAGGTTTTTTAACACAAAACCATCTTCAGATTCTATTTCTTGGTTTATATTATTTTTATAATTTTCGCTAATATCTTCACATATAAATTTAATTAAATCAGAAGTAATTTCTTGATTTGATTCATAATTTTGAAAAGAAAAATATGTTAAAATTATAAAAAAAACAGTAAATATAAAAAATATATTTTTTGAAACAATTTTTTTATTTTTCATGTTTTTGTAAAACTTCATTTAACCTAATTTAGATTACTGTGGATTTAACTTAATAATGACCATTTGCAGTCTTTGTTTAATATATATTAGAAATGAGATATTGAAAAAAATAATTAATTTATTAACAATTATTAAGTAGGTACTGCAATTAAATCTAATCCAATTTTTCTAGGGTCCTTAAATATAATTTTAAAAAACTTAAGGTCAGTAAAAGTAAAGTCTTAAAAAAACAAATCTTATATCCGTGGAAATAACAATGTTTTAGCAGTTCGATTGTACCTCTAGATACTAATATAAATCCCATGGTTCCTTTAACTTCGATAATTGTGCCTTTTTTCAATGAAGAAAACCTTCTTGAACAATCTGTGCTTGATTTAGTAAAAGAAGATTTTCATAAAGAAATTATTTTGGTAAATGATGGTTCTTTAGATAATTCTAAAAATATTGCCTTAGATTTAGAAACAAGATATGAAAATATATTTTTATTAGATTCAAGAGAAAATAAAGGAAAAGGTTTTGCAGTTCAATTAGGCCTTCAAAAAACAACTGGTGATTTTGTGGGAATTTATGATGCTGATCAAGAATATAGTGCATCTGATCTAAAAAGGCTTGTTGATTGTATTAGAAATGAAGATATTGACTATGTGTGCGGGTCAAGATTTATTGGAAATATTGAAAGAAAAAATATTTATCTAAGAACATTTATTGCTAATAAGTTTCTAAGTTATCTTTTTTCTTACATATACAAAGTTAAAATAACAGATATCGCAACATGTTTGAAAGTTTTCAAAAAAGATATTCTTTCTGAATTCAATTTTGAAAAAAATGATTTTTCCATTGAAGTTGAATTAATTGCTAGGGTCTCATCTAAAACAAAAAAATACAGAGAACTGCCTATATCCTATAGCGGCAGAAGCTATGAAGAAGGTAAAAAAATTAAATTTATTGATGGTTTTAAATATATATTTGCAATTTTTAAATACAGATGAAGAAGAGCAATCTAAATTTTAAAACAACAACTAAATTTCAAGTGTGAGTTTACGATAGTTATTTCTAGATACTCTATTTGTTTGATTAAAGCCTTAAGTAAGTAGCGATTTATAAAGAAAGTTAATGTAAAATAAACTAAGGTCAAAGGTTAGCCCATATCTGAAAACAAGGGGTCGGCAGTTCGATCCTGGTCCTAACCAAGAATTAAACAAAAAAAAATAGAGATACAAGTTACTTCATAATGATAAAATTTAATATGAAGATAAGCTCTTATTTCACATTTTCGAAATTTAAATTTATCAAAAAGGATATATATTTTTATTTTTTAATAATTTTTTACGTTTTCTCGCTTTTTTATATTAAGGAAATGATTTTTCTTTCATATAACACTTCAGATAGTCCAGACTTCATGTTCTATTTTACTTTTCTAGAATTCAATTTTGATGTGTTTAACCAACCTCAAAGCGAACAAGGATTTATTTTTTATGATCTGCATTCCTATTATTTTTATTTAAGAAATTTTAATTTTATGTCAGAAACCTTTTTTATTTATATGTCTAAAAGTGTTCAGGAAGTGAATTTTATATTATTTTTAACTGGATCGCTAGGAATTTATCAGTTACTTAAAATCTTTAAATACAATAAAATACAGATATTAACATCTGTTATTCTTATTAATTTTTTACCTATTAGTGTTGCTCAAAGAATGATTTTCAAGCCAGAAATATTTGCTTTTGCATTAATTCCTTGGTTAGTAATTTCATTAGAAAAATTCATAATTACAAAAAAGATAAAGTATTTATTTATAGCAATATCTTTTTTTGTTTCATTGGTTACTCAAAAAGGGTCTATTTTTGCTATGGTATCAGTATTTATTTTTATATTTTACTTTCCAAGAATTTTTGTTCATATAAACAAAAAAAATATCAATTTCTTTTTTTTATTGTTAATAATAACTTTTTCAACTTTATTGTTAACAGTTACCGAAAACAGTGATTTAAATAATAGAGGATTTTTTGATTTACAAAGTGGCGCACAATCAGAAGAAAAGTACAATAACAAGGCAAGTGTTGATTTAATTTATAAATTTAATCCAGAAAAGATGTTTTTTTATCCATACAAACACCTGCATAATCAATCAGCAATTCATATTACTTTACTTGATTCTTTTGGTGACTATTTCGACCTTTATTGGGGAAATGATGCCTCTAATTTTTATAAATTGAGGCATGATTTATTTGTTTTTGAAAAATCTGAAATTTTTAAATTACCTAAAATAAATTTTGAAAATAAAGAAATTAAAGTATTTGTTCAAGATGAAAAACCAAATTACTTTACAAGAAAAACAACTTCAGCAATAGTTGCATCGGTGTTTTTTTACTTTTTTTTAACATTTTTTCAAAAGTCTGACAAAAACAAAAAAAAGTTTTTTTTAATGCCTTTTATTGGGTACTTAATACTTTTAATACATGTAATTACGGGTTTTCCAGAAAATAATTTTGATCCCAAAATAGGTGATACGTTAAAGCCTTTTTATTATTCTTTTTTTATTATTATTGCTTTCTCATTTACAATTTCTGAGTTAGTTAAAAACAAATTAAGGAGCATATTAGCCTTACTTTTATTGATTCCAGTTTTTCTATATATTTTTGGTTTTCCAAGACAAATAGAAAATATTACATCATCAGACATACAACAAGTAAATATATTTTCTGAATTTTGTAATTTAAATAAATTTATTTTTAACCTTGAGATGAAAGATGATTGTCAAATATTTGATACAGAAAAGATAAAAAATAATGAATATGAAAATTTTAAAAATTTTACGAAAAAACCCAATTTTCATCTAGTTAATTTTTTATTAATAGTTGCTAATTTAATTGGTATTAGTTATTTGCAAATTCATGAATATAAATTATCTTTTTTAAGAACCATAAAGAAAAGAATATAAATCAAAAATATTGGAAAATAATTCACAGAGTCACTGAAAATAAAACTTATTGACAATATAAAAATAAAAAACAACTTACCTTTATTCCGAAAACTATTTTTATAAAATTTAACCACTATTAAAAAAAATAGGAGAACTCCTAATAAGCCAAAAAACAAGAGTAAAGAAGTAATAAATAGATGATAATTTAAAATTCTCTGAAAATTCGATTCTATGTAAAGTTGATTAAAGTTTATTGGACCACTGCCTAAAGCAAGTTCTAAGAAAGTAGGATTATATATTTCAAAAAAATGTTTTGTAAAATTATATTTGTTTTTAACAATATATAAGAAACCAGAAAAATTAATTAACATAGAAAAAATAATTGCTAAAGGAAAGTAGTCAGCAGTTTCAATCGATCTAGTGATTAAAAACTTATACAAGAAAATAAAAATGAGTAAAAATATAATTCTTTCATCAATTTTTAATAAATTAAAGAAATCGAAATAAATAATGTTTTTTGTAAGTTGTAAATTAAAGAAATTAGTCAAAAAGCTTATAACATTAATTTTCCAACCATAAATACTTAAAAATATTATTACTGAAATCACAATAGAAAAGTTTTTCATAAATTTTTTGTATGAAAAGAAATTAATATTATCTAAAACAAATTTGTAAGTACCAAGTAAAAACAAAATAAAAAATGTTGAATAAAAAAATATCGAGTAAAAATCATATGATGTACTTGAAAATCCTGGATAAATATTTTTGGGTAAAATATACGTAGTTCTTGCATTTAAAGTCCAAATACAATTAAATATCATATAAATTTTAAAAAATTTATAGTACTTTCTATTTAAACTTAATGATTCAATACCTAAATAAATAATAGGTATTGAAAGTATGTTTAAATTAGAGTTTGAAACTACACCTGACATAAGTAATAAGTATGGAGTTAAATTAACAAAGTGATGCTTCTTACTTATATAAACTTCAATTAACAAAATTGAAATCAAAAATAAAAAAATAAAAATTAAAAAGTAAGTTCTAAATTGAAAGGGGTCTAGAAAAAAAAAGTTTGTTACATAGAATTTGCGATCGGAAAAAATTAAGAATGTAAATAGCAAGCTTAAATAAGAAATTTTTATGTAGCTTGGTTTTAGTTTTAAATTTTTTGCTGACTTTTTATTTCGTAATAAAAAAACTAGAAAAAGAACATAGTATGTTGAGCTCGCCAAAAAATTTGTTCCTACAAAAACTGTTTTACCATCTTTGATTTGTGATACTCTGCCAAAACATAGTATTGAAGAATAATCATCATTTACTAACTGAACATTAGAAATTTCTCTATTGTTGTAAATGAACTCAAATAACGAAATTTTGCACGGATTAATTTGGTAAAATGTGAATCCTTCTGCTTTATTTGGAGGTTTTATATCATCAAAATAATTTGCGTTAAACCATGGTGTAAGAACTAATAAAACTATGAAAACAAAATTTTTTGTTTTTTTAATTTTCATATTTTAAACGTAAAATATATTTTCTTTTCAAAACAGTCACAACTATTAAAACTAATAACAAATATTGAGAATAAAATTCAAGATTCATACTTTCACTTCTATTCCAGCCACCAAGAACATAGTGTTCACATTCTTCGTATGAATTAACCATTACTGTTCTGTTAAATTTATCAGTTAATTTTACAGAATTATAGTTTGGATCATTTTCAAATATAAAATTGCTATTTGTATCAAAACTTATAAAGCTTTCTTCTGTTAATTTAATTCCACACAATTCTTTTACAGAAAACATATATATGAGTATATTTAAATATTTTTAATAAACCTCCCAAAACCATATAACAAGCGTGTATTTAAATAGAATAAGTTTTTAAACTTATATATTTAATATATATTTGAAAAAAATGAGTTATCATAAATTTTCAGAACAGGAATATATTTGTAAAAGTCTATTTAAAATCATATTTGAAAGAAATTAATTTAAGTGCAAAGTAATTTAACATTAAAAACGACAAAATTTATTTTAATGGCAGTTTTTTCTTTATTATTATATTTTCAAATAAGTTATTTTTATCTATTTATTTTTATAATATTTTTTACAAAAATATATAAGATTATTGATGATAAAAAATCCTTCTTTTTAATTAATACAATTGTTTTTTATTTACTTAGGATTGTATTTTCTTTATCAAACAATTTTGATAGATTTTGGAATCAATTATCTCTATATAATTTTTCATACTCGAATACTCGATTCTATGATTTGCAACAAAACTTAGTCTCAATGAAATGCATACGTGGAAATGTAGATAGCTACTACTATAAGTTTTCTTCAACTAGTTTTGTCTCTTGTCCATTTTCAGCAAAGTACGGACCACTCTCTACAAAAATTCCATTTTTTGGAGACATATGGATTACAACAATCATTTTATCAATTTGTGCAATCATTGCCTATTTGTATATTTATAAGCGTGTTTTAGATAGTTCAGAAAATTATTTTTTTGTAACTGCTTTATTTCTATCACCATCCTCAAACTTTTTGATTGAAAGAATGAATATTGATATTTTCATTTATCTAATTGGGTTTTTATGTTTAATAAACTACAAAAAGTATCCAAAAATTAATACCTTCATTTTGCTTGTTATGGCTTTATACAAACTTCATCCACTAGGTTTTCTTTTAGGCTTAACTTTGTATTTCGCTACTAAAATGGAAAAAAAATATTTTCAGATAAATCTTATTGCTGTAATCTTATTTTTTGTTTTCTACTTTTTTGACGCAATAGTTAATAGAAATTTTCTAGCAACAGAGTTGAGACCTGCAGGTTTAAGAACAACCTTTGGACTATTGGCTGATTCATTAATTTTGAATAAATATTTCAATTTTGACGTCCCGCTTTTTTATACAGCTTTGTGTGTATTAATCGTTTTAATCTCAATGTACTTTAGACGGGTGCATTATGAATTATTTTTTGATTTAAATGATAAATATAGTTTAATTTTTTACTCTTTCTCTTTTTTAATTTTAATTAATTTTGTATATGCAAATTATGATTACAGAGTTGCACTTTTTATGCCTGTTTCTTTTCTTATTTATCTTAAAAATAAAACAAACATGAATCTCTTGCATTATTTTATATTTTTAATGCCTATAGGTTTAGAAGTAACCAGCTTGGATGAAAGATTTATATTGATTGATAATGCCCTTTCTATAGTTGGTAGGTTATCAATCTATATGTTGGCAGGCTTTCTTGTAGCAAATATAATAAAAAATATTCAAGATATTTCTTTAAGAAATATTTACAAGTTTGTTACTAAGAGTATTTAATCACGGATTGACAATACCTTACTTTATTCAAAAAACCGCGAACAAATTACTGATGACAATTTAAACAATTATTTGATTTTATGACCAAGCAATTTCAGCATTAACTTCTTATTTCATACAAAAATTCAAATTCTATTTTTAAAACTGTATATTTTAAAAATACTTTAAATTTAAGAAAATTTAGTAATTACCATTGAATTAAATGTTGAATTATCTTTTCTGTTTAGATCAAAATTATAATAAACAACTTTTAACAACTCTTAATTCATTAAATGTTAATTCAACATCAAATTTTAATGTCTATATTATTCATGATGACCCAGAGTCTTTATATGGTGTTATTGAAAAAAATAATATAAGATTTGATAAAATTAACAAATTCCAAGTATTCAAATACACCGCAAAACATTATGCTTTTCCAAATCTTGAAAATAATCATATATCTGAAGCAACTTATTATAGGTTTTTTATTGAGGATTACATTAAAGAAGATGTTGATTATTTAATCTATCTTGATTGCGACATATTGTGCCTCAACGACCCTAGCGACGTATTGAAAGAGACTATTAGAAGACTAGAGATGTCAAACTATATGATTGCTGCATCAACTGAGTATATTCACACTGAAGACACTTCTGAATTATTTAATAGGCTAGACCTAAGTAGTACCAGCTACTTTAATGCTGGTGTAGTAGTAATCAACTATCAGATGTGGAAAAGTGAAAATTTAAAACAAAAATTATTAAACACTATGGAGCAAATACATGAAAAGGTAAATTTTTGGGACCAAGATATATTGAATCATGTTTTTGATGGAAACTACCTAACAATTTCCAACAACTTGAATTTTTTTGCGCCAGTATTTAAAGAAAATATAAACAGCAGTTTAAGGTCTGTAATTTTTTTACATTTTGCTGGAAGCACTAAACCATGGAGCATTCAAGGAGCACTCCTGAGCATTTCAAGTATATTCCATAGTAACTATTCTTTTATATTTCCTAACAATTATTTAATTGTTACTAATTATAAAAAGAGAGCGCTTTTTGATTTAATAAAAAATTTACTTAATCTAAAAATATTAAAATTAGAACGTCCTATTGATTTTATAAAACAGATACTCAGAGCTCTTAAAGCATGAAATTAAATTTCAAGATATATGTAGTTCACTATAAAAAATTAATAGATAGAAAAAAAATAATTGAAAAATCATTAATTAGTTATGGTATGTCGTATTATTTTGAGTCTGGTTACGACAGAGCAAATCTAGATACAAAAGATAAGAAAAAATTTTCAGCAAATATTGAAGACTCATATAAAGCAAATTTTTTATCACATATCAAATGTTATGATTTACTTTGCACATCTGGTGAAGACTATGCACTTATTCTTGAGGATGATTCAGTTCCTGGTAAATTATTTTATGAAAATATAGAAAATTATTTAAAGAAACTTCCAAAAGATTTCGGATTGTTTTTTGTAAGTGAAGGAAAAAATAAATTTAAAATACCACGATATTTAATAAGGCCTTTTAAAAAAGTTTACAAAAAAGACAGTCAACCAGTTTCTTGGGGAGGGGCCGGTGCCTCTAGAAATGCAGATGCTTATTTTATATCCAAGAAATATGCACAAATACTGTTTGATGAATTTAATAGTGAAAATTTTTTTGCAGAAACAACTATTGATTGGTGGATGAATGATGTTATAAAGAAATATGAAATACCTGTTTATTGGGCCCAACCTTCTCTTATTGAAACCAACAAATACGAAACTTCATTTTAAGTTAAAAAACAATATTGGCCATTTCTTAATTTATTTAATTGCAAATCTAGTGTCTTGTAGGTTTCTTTAAAAAAAATATAAAAAAAATGGAAAGATTTTCAATGAAGCAAATTTTGATATTAAATAATAATTATTTTTTTAAGTCCTTTTACAAATGTATGATAAACAATTTTGAATAATGTAAAATTATAGAAGGTCAAAAGGTTACCCTCTCTCTAAAAAGGGTTTGGTAGTTCGATTCTGCCAATGGCCACAAATGTTTAAGCTAAATAAAGTTATAAAAGCTAGAAAAAGATTAAATTTTATCACAACAATATTATTCAAATTGTTTCAAATAAATCTTAGATATAAAGAAAATAGAAAAGATTACGGTTTAGAAATATTTGAATATTTTTATCTTCCTTGGAAATCAGATGAGAATTTTAATAAAAATTATGAACTTTTTAAAGATTACACTTTAAATCCAAAATCACGATTATTTACATTGCATGATTTATCAATAAGATATTTGCAAGAAAATTCTTCATTTATAGAGGTAGGATCCTGGAAAGGCGGAGTTTCGGGTCTAGTTGCACTTCGGAACAAACATAAGAATGTAGATTACTATGTTTGTGATACTTTTAGTGGGGTAGCTAATTCATCAGAAAATGACTCTTTTTTTAAAAACGACGAATACAACGATGCAAGCATTGATGATGTAAAAGAAATTGAAAGTATATCGGGTCAAAAATTCAATATTATTAAAGGAGTGTTTCCAAATTCTATGGAAAATATTACTTTAAATAAGCCAATTTCATTTGCGCACATAGATGTTGATACATACGTTTCAGCAAAAGAAAGTTTAGATTACTTATTACTAAATTCAATTAAAGGTGCATTAATAGTCTTAGATGATTATGGAGGATGGTTTACAGATGGAGTTACAAAATTAGGAAATGAAATAAAATCAAACGAAGATTTAGTTGTCATTCCAAATCATTTAGGTCAGTTAATTATCTATAAGTTATGACCAAACCTGTGTTGTAAGATTAACTTTACTTAAGCTCAAACTTTTTTTTGTCTAGATAGATAAATCATTACAAAATTATTTCTTTATTAAAACAACATAAGGGTTATATAATTAAATTCTCATGAAAAAAATAGTAATCACTGGTGGCTTAGGCTACATAGGGATGGAGCTTTGTAAGGTATATTCAGGCGAAAGCAGGAATTATGAAATTAAAGTAATTGACACTATTTTTTCATCATCTAGGGTTAATCAGTTAAGAAATTGGGGGATAGATTTTAAACAAGGTGATACAACAAACCAAGATTTTCTTAAAAAAGAGATTAAAGATGCAGATTTAATTTATCACTTTGCAGACATTACTGAAGTAGGGAAAACTTCTGCTGATGTAAATTTAGAAAGAGATAAAAGAATCTTAGATGTTTCAATTAATGGAACAAAAAATGTTATAAAATATAGTAAAGCAGATGCGAAGATTATTTTTACATCTACGCATACAGTTTTTGAGGGTATAAAAGAACAAATTTTAGAACTTGATGAAAGCTTTACTCCATCGCCTGAATTAGCATACTCAAAAGGCAAAATTATATCAGAAAATAATATTATCAATTCTGGAAAAAACTTTACAATCTTGAGATTAGGAACTGTATATGGACTATCACATTATGACTCAATGAGGGTTAATAGTGTAGTTAACCTCTTTTCAAAAATCTCCTCATCAGGAGGAACAATTAGCTTGTTTGCTAATGGTGTTCAGCAAAAGAGTTTTGTTTCTGTAGTCGATGTTGCAAGATGTCTAAATTTTGTTGGAGAAAATACAGACACTAACAATGAAATTTATCATGTTGCAAACGAATCAATGACTATTAAAGAACTTGCACAAGTTTGTAAAAAATATAACAAAGATTTGATTTTGAATAATACTAACGACGAAATTCCAAACAAAGGAACTACTCTATCAAATAAAAAAATAAAGAAAGCTGGTTTTCGTTTCTTATATAACATCAACCAAGCAATTGAAGAAATGCATGCTGCATGGATGAAAAAGAATCAAAATTCAGGAAATGAGTTGTTGGAAACTGGGCAGGATGATTTTATTGATAGTCGTGGAGTAATTTCAAATTATTATTTTGAAGATAGTATAAATATGATTGGATATGTTGAATCAAAGAAAAATACTATGCGAGGTAACCATTATCATCCAATACAAACTCAAAAGTGCCTTCTAATAAAAGGTTCTTACATAAGTGTTACAAAAAATCTAAAAGACCCTAATTCTGTAGTTGAAACAAGATTAGTTAGAGAAGGTGAGCTTTCAACAATACCTCCTAATGTATCTCACACAATGATTTTTCTTGAAGACTCAATTCTATTAAATTTGGTAAATGGTGAAAGAGCTCATAAAAACTATGGGATAACCCACACAATTCCACATAAACTAGTAGATGAAAAACTTTTTAAAAATTTAATTGAAAGCTACAAAGTAGATTGCAGAGTTTGTGGGGGAGGTTTTACCCACTATCTATCATTAGGTCTTTCACCATTAGCAAATAATCTCAATGACAAAAAAAATGCTAAAAATGATTTATACCCTCTTGATCTAAATTTTTGCAAAGAGTGTTCAAATTCACAACTAAGTGTTGTTGTTCCACCAGAAAAAATGTTTGATAATTATCTTTACCTATCTTCTACTTCAAATCAATTTAGAGACCATTTCAAAAGATTTGCAAAAGAATTGAAAACTAATTTAAATTTGAATAAAAATTCTGTTCTTGTTGACATCGGAAGTAATGATGGAATATTTTTAGACCCTATTCAAAAATTAGGCATTAAAGCAATTGGGGTAGAACCTGCAAAAAATGTTGCCAAAATAGCAAATTCAAACAAACTCACAACATTTCCTGAATATTTTGGTGAAAAAACTGTCACAAAAATTGTAAAAAAGTATGGAAAAGCTGATGTAATAACTGCATTTAATGTTTTTGCTCATGGCGATGGGCTTAGAGAAATAGTTGAAAATGCAGAAAATTTATTAAAAAAAGACGGGGAGTTTATTTTTGAAATCCAGTATCTATTAAGAACCATAAAAGATTTAACCTTCGACAATATTTACCATGAACACGTAAATTATTGGTGTTTATTGTCAATTTTAAACTTTTTTAAAAACTCAAATATGAAAGTATATAAGGTAAAGGAAGTAGATACACATGGTGGATCACTAAGAGTTTACACTACAAAAAATAAAAATAAACGATTGGATAAGAGCGTAAATAAGTATATAGAATTAGAAAAGAAAAATAAATTAGACAAAATTGAAACATATTATCAATTTGCAAAAAATGTAGAAAATATAAAAACTAATTCATTAGAAAACATCAAAGAAATATTAGAAAATAATCAAAAAATTATTGGATATGGGGCTCCCGCAAAAGCAACTACCGTCCTAAATTATTTTGGAATAAATGATTCGTACTTTAAATATGTACTTGAAGACAGTGAAATAAAACATAACAAATTTATTCCTGAAACAAATATACAAATTAAATCAAAAAAAACAGTGAATGTAGATAGTTATGAATATATTCTTGTTTTGGCTTGGAACTTTTTTGATTCAATTGTTGAAAATAATAAACATATTTTTCAAAAAAGTAAGTTTATTAAATTAAAGTAGCATCAGAATTTATAATAATTTTATAAGTATATTCTTTAGGTAGAGAAAAATGAAAAAAATAACATATATTTTTGGTGATGGTCGGATAAACAAGCTTTCAAAAAAAAATGAATATGCAAAAGACTTTTTCTATGGATATCATATATTAAATCAAAATAATAATTACAAAACGCAAATTGTCGAGCTACATTCAATCACTGATAATAAAAATAAAGAATCAAAAATATTATTTTTATTAGATAAATTTCTTAACAAACTTACTTTTCTTCAATTTCATTTTCACCACATTTTTAAAAAATATAATTATAAAGAAATTATAAATAGTGATGTTTTAATTTTTAGTACGGATAGATTAGCAATAAGCTTTTTTCCAATTTTAATATTTAAGAAAAATTTAAAGAGCATTGTGATAACAATGGGCCTACTAAAAGAACATCAAAACTTAAAAAGCTACCAAAAGATTCTGAGACCTTGTGTTTTAAAGATATTTATAAAGTCTGTTGATAAACTGATATTTTTAGGAATGCCTGAATATGAATCTGCAAAAGAAAAATATCCAAAATATTCAGACAAATTTGAATTTATCCCTTTTGCAATAGATTTTCAATTTTGGTCAGACGAAGGTTCATACAAAAATGAAATTCTTGAATCAAAGCAAATATTATTTGTAGGAAATGATGGAAATAGAAATTATGAATTCGTTAAAAAACTTCCTGAACATTTAACTGAATTTAATTTTAAATTCATTACTGAACAAATTTTAAGTAATGAAAATTTAAAAAACATAGAGTTAATTAATGGCAATTGGTCTAAGGCTGTAGTTAATGATATAAAAATGAGAGATTATTATAAAGAATCTTTTTTAACAATTTTACCGATAAAAAACACTATACAGCCATCTGGACAAAGTGTAACCTTACAATCATTAGCAGTAGGAACTCCTATTTTAATTTCAAATTTCGACGGGTTTTGGGACCCTTCACGATTTTCAAACAATGAAAATATTTTTTTCATAGATAGTTTTGATATTGATACATGGATTAAAAAAATTGAAGAAATATTTTATGATCAAATCAGACTTAAAAAAATTTCAAAAAACGGAAAGAATCTTGTAATGAAATACTACAATTTAGAAAAATTTACAGAAAAGTTAAATAAATTAATAAAAGAGATTAGCTGAAATATTCTCTCACAACCTTGATAACATAATTTATTTCTTGTTTTTTCATTTTAGGAAAAACTGGAAGGGTTACTAATTTTTTGTATTCAGAAAATGAATTTTGAAAAATTATTTTCAAATATCTGGGTATCTTCGTTAAGAGCAAAATTGTTTTTATAAACAATTTTTTCAAATTATTTAATTACTCCTTTTTTTAAAGGATTATAATTTTTGTTAGATCATTAATAGGAACAAATTTTTGATTAAATTATACACTTAAAACATTTAAGTAAGAATATTGTATTTGTAAAATACTGTATTAATTAAAGGAAAAATATTGAAAATTTCACTTTTTACTCATATGAAGGAACCAGACAAGAGAATGGATCCTTGGAAAGAAGCTTTACTTTGCTACGAAGAGATAGCTGAGGAAGTTGTAGTTGTAGGTGGTGATTTAAAAGAAGAATTTAAATGGAATGAGTTAGGAAAGATGATCCAAGAGGGGTATGATAAATGCACAGGTGATTGGGTCATACATCTCAATTTAGATATGTTTATTCACGAATCCAATATAAAAGAAATTTTAAACAGCTTAAAAAATTCACACGATGTACCAGCCATTTGTCTACCTAAATATAAATTTTTTGAACCGAAAAGATACGAAGTTAAAAATTTTGAAACTGTAATCTTTAATAAAAAACATTTTAAAAATATAGTATTTAATGGTGGAGGTGACTTAGCTCTTCCAACTTTAGATAAAAAGGTTTTAGACCAATCAAACACGAAAATTTTAAAATATCCTATTTGGAATTATGACACTACATTCCGTACCCGAGAAGTTATTAGCAAAGATAGGGCAAGATTTGCTAGAGCTTGGAATAGGGAGTTTGGTAATTTTGGTGACAGAGGGGGCCCAACAGACGAGGAAGCATTTACTGCATGGTACAACATGGTCAAAACTAGATATCCATTTCATACAAGCACTGTAGCTATTTCAAAACACCCAAAATTTATTCAGCAAAAATTATACAATTTAACTCCTAAGCAATTTGGATATGACCTGTTTGGGCTAACAAACTATGTTTCATTTAATTTTCTAAATAAGCTGAAGCAAAAAAGGATAAAGTATAAATATAACCTAGATAGTTTATAGATAAACATTTAATTATTTGTTTTCAAAATTTTTAAAAATAATTTAAATTTTATAAACTTTATCATTTATATATTTATTTAATTAATTATGGAGTATTAAAATCTAAAGTTTAACTAACATCAAGTATGTTTTACTTTATAAACAAAGTAAATATGAAAAAAATATTTTGAAAATAAATTTATGATTGATATTAAAATTAAAGAAAAAATTTATTTGCTAATATTTTTATTTAGTCTTTACATCTCAACAATATGGATAAATTTTTATTATCTTTCATCAGTGAATGTAGATTTCTTCTTCTACTACGACTACATTAATTATTTCATTGGTGCTGGTGCAGAATTTAATTCCGGACATGGAAGTTTTTATTACTTTTTAGTATCTATGATTTTTAAAAGCAATTTTGAATTTGTTACAAATTTAAATGTTATGACAATACTCAGCTATTCGGTACAGAGTGTAAATATTATCTATTACATAACAGGGATTGTTGGTATTTATAAATTATTTAAATTGTACAAGATTGATAATTCCTTAATTTTTCTTTCACTTACAGTATTTAATTTTTTTCCGCAATCAATTTATATGCGCGCAGTAATGAAACCAGAAATTGTTGGGTTTGCTGCTCTTCCATGGATTTTGTATTACTTAAATCTATATAAAAAAGATAAAAATACAGCTTATTTGTTTTATTCAATTCCGTTCTTAATAATTATTTTGACCTCTAAGCCAACAGTAGCTGGAATGACGGTGGTTTATTTATTAATATTTTATGGCTATTTAATTAAATTTGTAAAACCAAAGATTTTGGTTATTTTATTATTAGTTTTTTTAATTACTTTACTTGCAGCATATGCTGAAACTTTTATTATCACATCTAATCACTTTTTTGAACGTGATTATGATGAAAAATATGATTTTATTGCACCATTTAGTGTCATTTACAAAGTCAGCTTAATAGAAGTTTTCTCAGAACCATTTTTTGATTATGAAATTCAAATAAACAAATATAGTACTCATGCAAATTCAATTATAAATCTTACAATATTGGATACATTTGGTGATTATTTCAATCAGCTTTTTGATTTTAACGGTAATTATTTTTCAAAAAATAGAAAAGATCTATTTACAACAGAAGGTGAAAGTTTAATTAATGAAAATAGAGTGATAAAGTATTCAGGACCTTATGGATTAGTTTTGGAAACAAATCTAGATAAAGTAAGGAAGACCGTATCTTCAATTCTTACAATTTTATTTTATTTAGTTCTCGCTTTTTTTACTGTGAAGGACAAAAAGAATAGAAATATTTATCTAATGCCCTTTTTTGGAATTTTAGTTCTTTATATTATTTCTTTGGGGATACCTAGTCCAATGTTTAACCCTTTTCTTGGTGATACATTTAAAGTTTTTTACTATAGTTTTTTAATTTCAATTACCTTTATGTTTGTAATTGTAAAGTTGTTAGATAAGCTAAAAATGTTTAAGATACTTTTTGTAGTGTTTTGGATCACAACTATATTTTTTATTGCAGGACATCCTAAGAAAATTGACCAGGGTTTTTCAGAGCATTTGATTTTTTCTAATCAGTATTCTAGTTTTTGTGAAGTAAACAATTTTTTAATATTTGAAAATGAGTTATTAGAAAAAATTCACCGATCTGGAAATTCAAACAAATTACAGGCAGATTGTGAAAAGCAAAGTTCTTTAATAGTAAAAAGTTCTGATAATAACTACTTAGGTCGTAATGGACAGGAATGTGTAATTGACAATAAGATTAATAATGAAATAAGAGAAAAGTCTTTTTGCATTTTTCCTATAGTCTCTTATTTGGAAGCCGATGATAGCAATTCTAAAAGTAGAACGTATCCCTATTTCTCTATGCTAATTTCAGTATTGGCAATTTCTATACCGGTTTTTCAATCAAAAATAACCAAAAAAATTAATAACTAATTGCTTGTATTAAAGCGACCAACTTAAAAAATTCTATCTTTGAAAAAAAGTTTTATATTCGTACATTTTGTCAATCGCATAATATATATCTTTACTAGCTTCCCATCCGGTATCTTTTTTAATTTTTGTTGGATTACATAGAATATTTATCGGTTCTCCAGCTCTTAATTCATTTGAATTAACACTTACAAAATTGTTGTAATCTAAACCAACCTTATTAAATATATATTTTGAAATTTCTTCAAGAGAAGCAGACATTCCAGAACCAATTACATATGTGCCATAAAAATTATTAATCGTTAATTCAAATATTGCTTCTGCAATATCTCTTGCGTAAGACCAATCTCTTGAAATTTCAAAACTCGGTACCGTAACTTTATGTTTTGCACCATTGTTTATTTCTATTGCTTTCTCAATCAAATTCATTATTAAAAAATTAGAACTTCTAAATTCTGATTCATGATTAAACATAACACCTGAAATAATTGGCCACTCGTAGGTTTTTAGAAGCTCTTCACACTTTCTGTGAAGTTTAAGTTTAGATTTCGCATAAGATGAATTCGGTTCAAATTTTGAATTCTCATCAAATGGAATTGTTGCGTCATAACCGTACATCTCTGATGATGAAGAATGGTAAATATTACAAAAGTTTCTTAAGTTTATTAAAGAATTTATAATGTTTTCAAAACAAGATAAAGTTACCTTTTCCATTTTGTTAGGGTTGTGAATAAAGCTTTTTACTGAACTAGGTCCCATTAAATTAAACAATAATTTTGGAGAGACATCTTTTAAAAAATTGAACACTTCTTCATAGTTTAAAAAATCTATCTCTACGATTCTTATTCTAGAAAAATCTTCATTGTTATTTAAGTATTTTAATTTGTTAAAATCAAAATTTACGCTACTTCTTGTGCAAGCGAATATTTTTCCATCGGTTTCTCTAAGAAGTTTATCTATCAGGAAAATACCATCTTGTCCAGTAGCTCCAGTAATTACAATATTCAATTTATTCCCTAAACTATAAATTTACATTTGTGTTCAAACTAATCATCCCTAATAGTACCGATATTATCTAGAAATAAACTAAGCACATAAAGTTTCCATAACCTTGTTGAGTTAATTCTAGAATTAACTAAGTTCAATTTTTTAATATTTCTCAAATCTAATAGATTATTTAGTGAAGAATTTAAAATAGTTTCAAAAATTTCATATCTGTTACTTGTAACAATAGATTTTATATCTATAGAAAATCCCATTTTTTTTCTATCCAAAAATGCATCATTAAAATTGTCTTTTAATAAATAATTTTTAATAATTTTCTTAGCTGTAAACTGCTCACCGCTCGAGAAACTTTTATGACCCATAACATATTCTGCAAGACGATAATCAAGAAAGGGAGATCTTATTTCCAGTGAATTAAGCATAGATGATCTATCAATTTTTTTAAGCATCATCTCATTTAGGAAAAATTTATAATCAACTAGCATCAAAGATTTCCAGCTTTTTTCCATTGATGTTAAATAAATTTCATTAAAACTTGAATAATTTTTGACATTTAAGATTTTCATCAATTTCTTATCTTCATAGAATGAGGCATATGCTGTTTTCCAATCTTTTGATAACTTTAAAATATTATTTCCTGTTCCAAAAAACTTAGGATACGCACTAAACATTAGACCTACGATTTGGCTATTGAGATTTTTATTTTTATGAAAATTAGCATAATGTTGATAGCCAGAAAGTAATTCATCTCCACCATCACCAGATAAAGCTACTTTAAAGTCTTTTGAAATATTATTAGAAAGAATGTAAGTCGGTATTAAAGATGGGTCGTAAATAATATCGTCATACTTCAATATTATTGACTTTATTGTTTCTAATTTTATATCTAGGCTAATTTCTCTATAAGTATGATTTGTGTCATACTTTTTTACTACCTGATCTATATATTCACTTTCATTATATTTTTTTGAGTTTGTGACAACAGAGAAAGTATTTAATTGCCTTTTATTTTTACTGACAGCTTTAACAACTGCAGTTGAGTCTAGCCCACCAGATAAGAAATTAGATACAGGCACATCACTTTCAAGCCTTAAGTTCACACTGTCTTCAAAAAGTTCAATAAACTCTTCCTCAGAAAATTTTTTATCATCAATGTAGCTTTGAAGATCCCAATATTTATTGTCAGTAATTTTAAAATCTTGATTTTCAAATGAGAATTTAAGATACTCACCGGGTTTAATGTTTTTTATATTCGCAAAAAACGAATCAGGGGTAAGAGAAGATCCAAAATTTAAGTAATTTGAAATTTGCTTAGAGTCTAATTCGTAACTTTTAGATAAATTTTTTACAGATTGCAAATCGGAACTAAAGTATATTCCCTGAGAAGTTTTTGAATAGTAAAGTGGCTTTTGTCCAGCTCTGTCCCTTATTAGGTAGAAACATTTTTTTGAAATATCATAAAAAAATATTGAAAACTGACCATTAATTTTTTTTATAAAATCTATTCCAATAGAAGACAATCCCATGAGTAATGTTTCTGTATCAGAATGTGATGAATTAAATTTTATACCAGAATTTTCTAATTCTTTTCTTAATTCTCGATGATTATAAATTTCACCATTAAACATAATCAATGTGTTAAATTTTTCTGAAAACATTGGTTGAGAAGCATTAGAGCTTAAGTCAATTATAGATAACCTATTAAAAACAAAATTATGAAATAAAGGGTTTGATAAGTATTGCTTATTATTAATTATTTTTTTTTCATCTGGACCCCTACAAATTATTCTTTGATTACAAAGTTCAAGTTCATTTTTTGAAATTTCACTTTTTGTAATTGAACCTAGAAAGCCACACATACTATTAATGATTATATTGTTAAAAGTTAGACAATTGATAAATTTTTAAAACATTATTGTTAAAGATTTAGTTTATTTAGTTGATATGATAATTTAGATAATAATTTTTTATAAAGATTAATTAAATTTAATTTGTAAAGATATCTGTAAAGTAAAAAGTAGTATTTATTTCCTAAATTTTTATGTGATTTATTTTGTATTTCATCAAATAGTTCAAAGTAATCTTTATTCATTTTTTCTGCACTATATGGAAAATTTAGGTTTTTTTTAAAAAACAACTCATAATCACTATGAACTTCATTTAATTTATTTTCCAAATTATCTATCTGAAATTCAATGCCATAATCTCTTTGGTAATCAGGTATACCACCACTTTTAATATACATGACTGGCAATCCACACTGTGATGCTTCAATTTGGTGATTACCTGAGGGCTCATTTAAGGAACCTGTAATATATAAGTGATGTGATTTTATTTCAGCAGCTAGAGCTAATCCACTCATAGGTTTTTTGTAATCGGTGTTTTTAAATTTAAATCCTTTAGGTATATTCCCTATGTAGCAAAAATTAAATTTTTTATTAAATTCTTCATTATCTAATAAGTTATCAATTTTAGAGTATACATCAAATCCTTTATTCCAATCGTTTCCCCAATGGTGAGTCAGAATTTTTAATTTTGACGATCCATCCCAAGCTTCATAATCATTATTATTAAATATTTTTTTGTTTGAACCAGACATAATTACTTTTGAATTATTTTTTTTTAAACCAAGTTTCCAATACAAATCTCTTATCCAATAACTAACAAACACTGTGTAGTCAGAATTATTGCTCACATGGAGCATCTTTTCATTAACTTTATTTGTATTTTTTCTTTCGTCACACTCATTAATTCTATGAATTATTTTCACATTATTGTTTATGTATTTTTTATATAACTTAGCCTCTAGCAATGTAATTGAAGAACTAGATGATTCGACCCTAGGTTCTGTAAGTAAAATTATGTCTATATCTTTAACATTCAGATTGTGAACAACAGATACTTTTCTATCCACTAAATAATCTTTTAAACTTTTTACAAATAAATTACCACCTCCCCAAGGACCGTCAATAAATTTTGAACCAATAGCAACTTTCATACTTGTTCTAAAAAGTTAAAAATGTTGAAAGATATAAATAAAAGAATCTGTCTAAAAAGATTATGTAAGTTGGCAAATTTAAAACTCATTTACTTATAATAATATCAGGTAAACTATTCTTAATGAACATCCTTTATTTCCTTACTTATGGATATAACTTAAAGACTTGGTATGATTCTGGACAATTGGCTCGCGAAATTAAACATTTTGAAAAATTACATGAAGAAGATGAGAATTTAAATTTTGTTATTTTTTCATATGGTGATGAAACTGATTCTAACTATGTTGATAAAGATTTCATAGAGGTTGTTCCTATATACAAATACAAAAAGATTTATAAATGGAAGTCTATTAATTTTATAAATTCATTTTTTTACAAAAAATTGCTAAAAACAATTCATTTAGAAAATTCAGAATTAATTATTCAAAATCAACTTTTAGGATGTTGGATTCCAATACTAATTAGAAGAAAATTTAACATCCCACTTATTATAAGAACTGGATACGACATGTACGAGTTTTCAATATATGAAAACAAAAGCACAATTAAAAAATTGTTATTTAAATATCTTACATTTTTGGGCTTAAGATTTTCTGACATTTACACTGTCACTAGTAATTGTGATAAACAATTTTTAATTAAAAATTTTTCAAATAAATTTAGTTCGAAAATAAAAATCAGACCCAATTGGGTAAAAATTCAAGATATAGCTTTTGATAAATTAAATTATACAAAAAACAGTAAGAAGATTGTTAGTGTTGGTCGAATTGAGAAGCAAAAAAATTATGAATTGATCATTAGCGCATTAGAAAAAACAGATTATGAATTAGATATCTATGGAGAAGGATCATTAAAATACAGCCTTTCACAATTAGCTGAAAATCTCAATGTTAAAGTGAATTTTTTTGGAATTGTTAGCAATGAAGAGTTATACATAAAGCTAAAAGGATATAGATACTATATATCTAGCTCTATATATGAAGGAAATCCTAAAAGTGTTCTAGAAGCAATGTCTGCAGGATGCCTTGTAATTGCTTCGAATATTAAAAATCATTTAGAGTTCTTAACTGATCAAAATTCTATTCTTTTTGAAAACAATGTTAAATTCCTAAAAGAGGTTTTACTATCACTAGAAAAAAATGAAGAAAATAATATGAAGTTAATAATTAATGCTCAAAAAACTATTAGTGAAAAATACTCATTACAAAAATTGGTTGAAAATGAGTTGGGGGACATAAAAAGTTTAATTACCTAAATTAATTGTAAAGTTTGAAATATTCTTGCAATATAATTGATAAAGAAGTGAAATATAGAATTAAACAATTAAGAAAAGTCCTTAGTGATGTCCTATATGTGTCAAAACAAACTGGAACTAGTAATAAAAAAGTCACCATATTATTAGCTATTTTTGCATCTAACTTAACTGCAATTCTTGATATAGCGATAATACTTATATTGACCTTATTTTTCACTGGAGAGTTTGAAACTTTTAGAACTATTGAATTAGCAATCAACTTTTTGGATAACAATATGTTTCTATTGCCTCTAGTAATTATTGTTAGATTCTCTTCTAAGCTTTTTCAAAATTACTTAATTAAAACTTTAGAAGTTACAGTTATGAAAAATCTTAAAGTGAATGTAATGACTCAAATTTTTAAAGAAAAAGATTTTTCAACTTCAGATGCATTTTTTTACACTAATCAAATTACAACACATGTATCATTTTTTTATTCTTCGTTAACAAATTTTTTAAATTTTTTGCTCCAGGCTATTGTGTATTTTTTATATCTATTATTTTCAAATCCAACAATGGTTTCCGCATTTGCTGTTGGTGTCTTGCTTTTAATTATTCCTATAAAGAAACTTTTAGTGAATTCAAAAAACTTTATGCATAAAGCTTATATATTTGAAAAAAAGTCGAACGAAGAAATTCAGAGAGTAATAGAAAATTTATATTTAATAAAAATATTGGACAAAGATAAAGATGAAATTAAGAAATTTTCAAACACATTAGATGAATATGCAAATGGTGAGTTAAAAAAATATATCTACAATGTACTAAGTTCAGATTTTCCAAGTTTTATAACTATATTTACATTTTCAATTTTTATTTATTATTTTGGTGATTTTACTTTCATAACTTTAGATTATATTGCAATAACCTTAAGACTTTTCCAGTCACTAGGAGCAACTGCAGGTGCGTTTGGTAGAGTACTAAATTCTCAAATTCACATAAAAGAATTGAAGTTTGTACTTGATGGTAAACAAGTAAATTTAATTCATGATTATAAATTTTCAACAAAATTAGGAAAGAATGATATTGTATTCAGTTCAGTAAATTTTAAATATAGAAATTCAAGTGAATGGATATTCCAAAATTTAGATTTAGAAATTTTGAATAACACTCATACAGTTATAACAGGCCAAAATGGTTCTGGTAAGAGCACCTTGCTAGGACTAATTTCCGGGATGTTAATTCATGAATCAGGATCAATAAGATTAGCAAAAAACAAACTAGGTTATATAGGACCAAATCCGCTAATTTTATCAACAACACTTAGAGAGAACCTACTTTATGGTAACGACACAAATGTTGACGAAAAAACAATTTTAGAATTATGTGAAAAGTTTGAATTAGATAAAAATATTAGTTCAAATTTGCTTGATAAAGAAGTTTCTAATAAATCTCTTTCCTCTGGTCAAATGCAAAAAGTTGGATTTATAAGGGCAATATTAGCTAATTCACAAGTACTGTTACTAGATGAAGCAACTTCTAATCTCGACAGGAATACAAAGTTACTAATTTTAGATATTTTAACTAGCAAAAATATTACTATAGTTAATTCGACTCACGATCCAACAAGTTTTCGTAAGGTTGATAGACATATTCAAATAGATATTATTGAAAATAGAAGGAAAGTTTATGATGTATGACAAAAAAATATTGACCAAATGTGTTAACCCTAGACGTAATTCTATAAAAATAATTTCCTTACTCTAATACTTATGAAGAAAATCTTAATGATTCATACAACCTATAGGCTAACTGGTGGAGAAGATGTTGCTTTTAATAATGAAGTAAAAGTTTTAAAAAATAACTTTAATGTTGAAGTGATGAAATTCTCTAATAAAAATATCCCAAATATTTTTAAGCAATTTATTTATTTTTTAACAAACAACAATAAAGATTCCCAAAAAAAGTTGAAAAAAAAATTGGTTAAGTTTAAACCAGATATTGTTTATGTTCACAATACATGGTTTAAAGCATCTTTAGGAATTTTTAAAGAGTTAAACAATTCTGGTATAGACTTTGTAATTAAACTTCATAATTACAGGTTTGATTGTGGAAAAAGTTTTTTCAAAAAAACACATTTGAACGGCAGGAAAAAGTGCGATGGTTGTGGTTACAATGACAAAGATAATTTATTTTTTAACAAATACTTTAAAGAGTCATATATAAAATCTCTTTTTTTAATAATTTATAGTAAAAAATATTACAAGCTACTTAAAGAATCAAAGATAGTTACTCTTTCAGAATTTCAAAAAAATTTTTTAGTTGAGTCGGGTTTTGAATCAAAATTAATTAATACATTACACAACCCAATAAGCATAGGTAAAATTTCAAAAAACTTTAACTATTATGAACTGGAACCAAAAAGTTATATAATTTATGCTGGTTTAATTTCTGAAGCCAAAGGATCAAAAACTTTAATAGAAAATTATAGCTTGCTTAAAAATTTTGAAAAAAAGCTAGTTTTAGTTGGCGAGGGTCCTATATATTCGGAACTCAAGAAAAAATTTGAAAATAAAAATATAATATTTTTTGGTAAGTTAGATAATGAAGAGGTTATTAATTTAATTCAGAATGCTTATTCTGTTATAACAAATACAAATTTGTATGAAGGACAACCAACTCTACTATTCGAAGCTTCTAAGATGAAAATTAATTCGGTATATCCTAACAATGGAGGTATTAGCGAGTTTTTTCCAAACAACAATCCTTTTTCTTTTAAACCTAACTCAAGAGAAGATTTATATAACAAACTAATATTATTAAATGACAGCAAATTAGTGCAAAATCAGTCAATAAAAAATTATGAATTTATCGAAAAAGTCTACAGTTCAGAAAGTTATTTAAACAATTTCGAAAAAATTATAAATTAAAATGAGTAACAAAATTAGTGTAATTATGAGCGTGTATAACGATCAAGATAATATTTCGAATTCAATTAAAAGTATCCTAGGTCAAACTTACAAAGATTTTGAATTTTTGATCGTAGACGACTGTTCAACAGACAATACTTATGAGGAAATAAAAAAATTTACTACCGATCCAAGAATTAAATTGTACAAAAATTCTAAAAACATTGGGTTAACAAAATCCTTAAATTTTTTAATTGAAAAATCTAGTGGTAAGTATATTTTCCGTCAGGATTCAGATGATGTTAGTTTATCGCAAAGATTTCAAGAACAATTAAATGTTTTAGAAAGAGAAATATATCAAGCTTGTACTTCAAGAGCTATCAACATGCAAAATAATAAAACTATTCCTGGACTAAGTAGTTGGGTACCAAAAAAAATATCCATAAAATATAAAAATCCATACATACATGGAACTCTAGCTATTCAAAAATCACTACTTAACTATATTGGTAATTACGATGAAGATTATTTGTATGCTCAAGATTTCAAACTTTATTTAGATTTAATTAAAAAAAATAAAAAAATATTTGAAATTAAAAAACCACTATACAAATTAAATACTAAAAATAATATTTCAACAATGAACAAAAATAAACAAAGATATTATTTTTTAAAGGCACTTAGCCAAACTAAATAAAAAATGATATTAATTTAAATATATGAAATTACATTTATGAAAAATAAATCATTAAAACACACTTTTGAAAAATATATTCATTTATCAGTTCTTATATTTGTAGTATCGAATTTAATCTTTACCCGATCTTTTGTGGGATTAGAAATATTCGGCTTTAGGTTGGGAGAATATATAGTATTAATAGGCTTCTTACATTTAACATTTTTATCAATTAAATTCTTAAAATATAAAAAAAGCAGTGAATACATTTTATTTTCATATATTTACTTTTATTTTTTAATCCAAGTTTTATTTACAGGAGCAGAGTTTTTAAATTCTTACGTCTATAAATCAGCATCATTTATAGGTATGATTTCTTTCTATTTTATAGGACTGAAATTTCCACAGAAATATTTATATTCTAATAGATTGTATAAAAGCTTATTTTTGCTCACACCAATTATCTATATGTTTGGTTCCAGCAAATATCCAAAATTTATTTCAGATTTCTTTATCCAATATTCAGATAAGTTCGAATATATAAAAGCTTCAGATGTCTTAATGGCTTTAGTTATAGTTGTGTTTATTTACAATAACTCTGGAAAAGACAATCTTATATATATTGCAACATTTGTATTTATTCCACTATTCCTTCCTATACTTTTGTATTTAAGTCGTGGTTCCTTTGTTGCACTTTTAGTATTTTTAATTATGGAAATTTTTGCTTTAAGAAAGCAACTAATTTTAAATAAAGTTAAGACGTTAATTTTTACATTTGTCGCAGTAATAATTTTTATAATTTCAACTTTTAATATTTATGGGAATTTAAGTTTTGAAAAAAACAATTCTTTATTGAATGAAGGGTTAAAAATTACACAGAATCAAGTTCTTCAGGAGAATTTAGAAGATTTATTAAATAGAAGAAACTATATAGGAGTAATTTTTTCTTTATATTTTGATGATGGAGTTCTTAAGTCCACAGATGGCACATTAAATTGGCGATTAGATATTTGGCAAGATCTATTAAAAGATCAAAATCAAAAAAATAAACTAATTTTTGGATATGGATATAACGAGATACTTCCAGTTATGGCAGATCCTTCAGAGCCTGGAAGGTGGGGTGGAGATGGATTAAATGAAAATATTCATAATTATTTCTTAAACATTTTCGCAAGAGGAGGAGTTCCTTTATTTCTTCTATTTATTTTTTTGCATGTGTCTTTTTTAACAAAGTGGAGAGAAAGAAATAAAAATTTAAGACTTTTAAATTTTATAGCCCCTCTACTTATAGCATCATTTTTTGATGTTTCCATGGAGGGAGTTCAGTTTCCTTTTAATTATTATTTCTTTATAGGCATATTTCTAGCAAAAAAAAATTAGGCTATATTATCTAAATACCATTGATATGTTTTTTTGAGTCCGACTTTTAAAGAAGTTGAAGATTTCCAGCCAAGAGAATTAATTTTATCAAGATCGAGCAATTTTTTTGGGTTCCCATCGGGTTTTGACGGGTCAAAAACAATATCCCCTTCGAATCCACTAATTTCCTTTAAAAGGTATGCTAACTGTTTAATTGAAACCTCCTCACCACTACCAATGTTTAAAAGCTCATGCTCCCATTCTTTTTCTAGGAGAAATTCTATTGCATTTGCAAAATCTTCTACATACAAGAATTCTCTTAGAGGAGCCCCTGTTCCCCAGATGCTAATTTCAGAACTCTCAGTTGATACAGCGTTATAAAATCTAGAAATTAAACCAGGAATAACGTGGCTGTTATTTAAGTCAAAATTATCATTTGGTCCGTATAAATTTGTTGGCATTAAGTTAATAATTTTGTGACCATATTGAATCTTTAGTGCATTGCCCATTTCAATTGCAGTTAATTTTGCCATAGCGTAGGGTGAGTTTGTAGGCTCAAGCTTTCCACTCATAAAACTTTCTTCAACTATCGGATTTGATGCATCAAGCGGGTAAATACAACTACTCCCTAAATTGATTAATTTTATATCTGGATAATTGATTATTGACTCTAAAACGTTTAAATTAATTTTTAAATTTTCCAATATAAATTCTGTCCTAAAAGTATTGTTAGCCATAATTCCACCAACTTTTGCTGCAGCGTTAATGATTATGTCTGGTTTTTCATGCTCAATCTTTCTTGAAGTTTCTGTAAGTGAAAACAAATTTGTGTCTTTACGTGTTGATGGGATAACCTTAGAAACAAAACTAGATTTTGATAATATCCTAGACAAGTTAGAGCCAACTAATCCATTAGATCCAAAAATTAAAATTTTAATTTTTTTTCCTTTTTTGATACCTCAGTACATACTAAATAAATTTATTTTTTAAATAAAGGCAAAGAATTGATATTTTTTTAAAACTTAAAAATAAGGCTATCACAATCTTTCAGATTTAATATATAATTGTTTAGATGAAAGCACTTATAACTGGCATAACAGGTCAAGATGGTTCATATCTTGCTGAATTTCTTTTAGGAAAAGGTTATGAAGTTCATGGGACCGTAAGAAGGTCATCTTCTATAAACACAAATAGAATAGATGGTTTGATTTCAAAAAATATTCAAAATAATAATTTATTCCTACATTATGCCGATCTTTTAGACCCTGCATCTTTAACCAATTTAATTACAATTGTTCAACCAGATGAAATATATAACCTTGGAGCACAATCTCATGTAGCTGTTTCTTTTAAAAATCCTTTGTATACCTCACAAACTAGCACTATAGGTCCAATTGCAATTTTAGAAGCAATAAAAAATTCAAAAAAAGATATAAAATTTTACCAAGCTTCAAGCTCAGAAATGTTTGGGGGTGAAGAGAGGGCAAGTCTTGATGAGAATTCCCCCTTTTTACCTAAAAGTCCTTATGCTTCATCTAAAGTATTTGCTCATGAAACTAATAAATTATACAGAGAGTCGTACGATATTTTTGGTGTTAACGGAATATTATTCAATCATGAATCCCCTAGAAGAGGAGAAACGTTTGTAACAAGAAAAATTACAAAAGCTTTAGGCCGCATCCATTTTGGAATTCAAGAAAAATTAACACTTGGTAATTTAGAGGCTTCACGTGATTGGGGATTCGCTGGAGATTATGTAGAAGCAATGTGGATGATGATGCAGCACGACACTCCTGATGATTGGGTTGTTGCTACAGGAAAGACCTATACAGTTGAAGAGTTTTTAATAACAGCATTTTCAATTCTTGACCTTGATTGGAAAGATTATGTTGTGACATCAGATAAGTATTTCAGACCCAATGAAGTTGATTACTTACTTGGTAACCCTGAGAAAATCAATAAAGCTTTAGGTTGGAAACCACAATTAGAATTTGAAGGCTTGGTTAAGTTGATGTTAGAAAATGATATTAATGAAGCCGAAAAAGAAAAAACTTTAATTAAAAATAATCTCTTAAAACCAACTTGGGAGTATCCAAAAATATAATTTTTATATTTAAACATTATTTATAGTATTTGAATTTTATAATACACTTAGTATGCGCATAAAAATAAACTCTACTGAATTTTACAATAGGCAAAAACTGGAACTTTATAGATTTTTAAAAAACGAAAAAAGAACTTTGCACATATCTTTAGAGGAAAATTATAAAAGTCTAAATATTGACAATAATTCAGTTAATTCATTACTTGTAAATGAAAATGTAGATGTTTATAAGCTCCTTTCTGAAATTGAAAATCAAAGCTACGGACTGGTTGTTGTTACAGATATTTTTGAAATTAGTGATGATATTTATAAACTTTTAAAGACTGTAAGTCAAAAACTAGAAAGTAATGGGAAAGTTTTAATATCTACTATAAATCCTAAATGGAAACTTGTTTTGTATACTCTTGAATTTTTAAAGTTGAAAAATAAGTACAAAAAATCACAAACTAACCTAAAAAAAATAATCAGCTTATCAAGGTCTGCTGGATTAGATTTTATATATTTTTATACAAAACAAATAATTCCTTTTAAATTATTTGGATTAGGTAATTTTTTAAATAAGTTATTTGAAGTTTTATTGTTTAGATTTAATTTAGGTATTAAAAGTTATGTTTTGTTTTCAAAAATTGAAATTGAAGAAAAAATAATGACGAAATCAGTAATTATTCCAGCAAAAAATGAAGAGAAAAATTTAGAAATTCTTTTTTCAAATTTTCCAAAATTAAAGAATTTATCAGAAGTTGTACTTATATCCGCAAAATCAAAAGATAAAACTCTAGAGGTTAGTAAAACTATTGCTCTTAAAAATAAAGACTTAAAAATTAATGTAATTGAACAAAAGTCAAATGGAAAAGCAAACGCAGTATTTGAAGCTATAAATCACACAAATGGAGATTTAATTGCAATTTTGGATTCAGATATATCAGTAGACCCGACAACATTACCAAGTTTTTTTGAGATAATTGAGAGAGGTCACGCAGATTTTGTTAATGGAACTCGCTTAATTTATCCAATTGAAAAAAAATCAATGAGACCTTTAAATAAAATTGGGAATATTTTTTTTAAATTGATTATCTCTATAGTTATAAAAAACAATTTATCTGATGCTCTTTGCGGCACTAAAGTTTTTAAAAAAACACATATAGAAAAAATATTTAGCTGGAGAGAAAATTTAAATTTTCTTGATCCTTTTGGAGACTTTGATTTAATTTTTAGTGCTGCTTATTCCGGAGAAAAAATATTAGAATATCCTGTCCATTATAAGGCAAGGATATATGGAAAAACTCAAATAAATAGGTTTAGAGATGGTTTTAAATTAATAGTGTATTTTTTAAAATCTTTTCTTTTGTTTAATACCTCAAAATAAAAAAAGTACTAATAAAAGTTTTCAAAGTAATAAATCACTTACTTATTTATAAAAAATTTGATAACTAAATTTATGTTGCTATTTTCCGTTAATCTTATAAATAAGTGAAAATTTATATAAATAAATCCCACGAGAATTGGATTGTAGACAGTTTCCGCAAAGAATGGTATAACTACAACAGCAATTTATCCGTTAAAAACTTTTTTTCAAGTGATATTTTTTGGGTATTGTCACCGTGGGCTTTTAAAAATTACAAATTCAAATTTATTAAAAATAAAAAAATTGTTTACACGATACATCACATTGAAGATGAGGAAAAGAATGAGTTTTTTAATAAAATGAAAAAAATTGACAAATACATTGATTGCTATCACGTTATTTCAAAAAAAACAATTCATGAATTAAGTACATTTACAAACAAAAAAATATTCCATACTCCATTTTGGATAGACTCAAAAAAATGGTTTTATATTGAAAATAAAGAAAAATTAAAAAAAAAGTATGGATTAAATTACTCAACTTACTACGTTGGGTCATTCCAAAGAGACTCTCTTAGGAAAAATCCAAATTTGCCAAAATTAATTAAAGGACCTGATATTTTTTTAAAAAATGTCATTGACCTTCAAAAAGACAACCCTAATTTAGAAGTGATTTTAACTGGACGAAAAAGAGATTTTATAATCAATGAGTTAACTAAAGAAAACATACCTTTTAAATATTTTGAAATGGTTAATCAGCAAGAGTTAAATGAGCTATACAACTGTCTTGATCTATATATAGTAAGTTCAAGAATTGAAGGAGGACCACGAGCAATACCAGAGTGCGCTCTTACTAGAACTCCAATTGTCTCCACAGATGTTGGAATGGCAAGTGAATTTATGAACCAAATTTCAATCTATGAACCAAACACATTCCTAAAAGCAAAACCAGATTTAGATTATTTAATAAGAAGTTCCCAAAAATTAAAAATACCACAAGGTTTTGATGAATTTTACAAAATGTTTAATAGTATTTGAAGATTAATCATTTAAATATATTTTTCTTATAAATTTAAATGATTAATTAATTTCTTTTGATGAGTTAAAAATTAAATTTATTATTATTTTAGTGTATGAAATCAGCAATAGTTGCTCTTACAAGAGGCTATCCATCCAATAAGGATTTATATTCAGATTTAATAAAAAGAAATCTTTCTATTTATGAAAGAATTATAAAGTTAACTGCTGATGATATTGATTTAGTATTGTTTCATGAGGGCAATATCTCCTCTGAAGATCAAAAATATATAAGTTCAAATTATCCAAGTAAAATTATCTTTAAAGATGTGTCCAAATACTTTCGAAACATCGACATAGACCTTGAAGGAGAAAATAAATTTAACTTAGGTTATAGACAAATGTGTAGATTCAATATGTTTTACATTTGGGATGAAGTATCAAATTATGATTATATTTTTAGAATTGATGAAGATGTTGAGATACTTGATTGTGACCCAAACCTATTTAGCTACATGAAAAAAAAAGGTCTTAAGTATATGACCGGAAGATTTACAAAGGAAACTCACAGATTGACTAACGAAACTTTGCCTTACTACCTTTTAAGCAATAGTAATTTAAACGTAAAAAAAATATACAATCACAGAAACCCTTACACTAATTTGTACGCAAGCAGTGTTAAATTTTGGTTGAATAATAATGTACAAGAAATCTTAAAACTCATATCTTTAACAGATGATCAGATCCGATATAGATGGGGTGACCATACAGTTCAGGGATTAATACTTAATCACAAAAAAGTTAAAATAAATCTTTTTCCAAAACTAGAATACAAACACCTATCTCATGAGTTGATAATAAAAAATAACTTCATTAGAAATATTTTTATTAATTCCAAAATTAACCCTATTTATACAAATGAAGGAATTTTAGGCAGGATAAAATCTAGATTAAGAGGAAAATTTAAATCAACTAATCAATTTGATTTTGAGAATCACTAGGTTGTTCTTTCAAGTTAAAAAAACAAAAATTTCTTATTTCTTAAGACTCACTATTTAAAAATAATTACGTTTTTTTAATATTTCTAAAGACTTAATAGCCTATCTTCTATTAATTTTTTCCAATAATCAAAATATATGTATTTATTATTTTCTAATTTGATATAATTATTTTTATAAAAATTGTTCAATGATTCTTTGCTTAGATTATCTAAATTTCCCCAATCATCAAGAATTAAGATAGGGATATCAAACTTTTCAAAATTTAAAACTAAGTTATTTTTCTTAACAACAGGGATAGACCCCATCATTAAAGTTTCCCAAAACCTATGAGTGTCCAGCCCATTTCCTTCAGGGCATAAATTAAATTTATGTTCAGAAATAGAATTTAAATATTTAGAGTGATTTGAGTATTTTAAAAAATTAATATTTTCATTTTTGCTTACTATTTCAAGAATTTTTTTTCTCTCATTATTAGTGTTTGGGTTAAATCCACATAGAATTAATTTATTTTTATATATGTCTGAACTTTTTTTTATAGCATTATTAAAATTTTTTAATTTTCCATTAACAAAGTAACTTCTATTTTCTATACCTATTGGAATAGGAAAAATATTATTTGTTTTTGTAAAGTCAATATCTAAATTTTGTGAGAAAACTAATATGTTTTCATTATTAAAATAATTTAAATGTTTTTCTTCAAAAGAAAAATCAGAATTATGAAGTACTATAGCGACTTTTTTATTAATCCTAATTAGATATTTAGATATAAATTGCTCTAGATAGTCAGTTTTTACAAATATAATGTCACCATCTTTTATATTCAAAAATTTAATGCTTTTTCTTTCATCATAAATATGATTACCCAGCTGTCTAAATGTATCTCCGGAAATATATGGCTTACTTGATAAACTTACAAATTTCCTTATTTTTGATAAATAGATAGTTTTTAATTCTTGTTTAAATCTTTTAACAATTCTTTTTATCAATCTATTAAACATTAAAATCCTTTAGGTATATATTTATTTAAATTTTTGCCGTGGATATGTAAATTCGCTAGCTCAAAATTTTCCTTATTGAATCTTACAAAAGGCTTGTTTTTGAACTTAACAATCGCTGAACCTTCTAATAAAAACCGTCCAACAAATGAATTTTCATGGATTATATTTTTAGAAAGCAGGGTTTTAGATGCTCCACTCAAATATTGACCATAAGTCCCTGAATCAAAAAGTATTTTATTTTTATTATTAACGTCAGGGATGCTTGGTAGTATATTAAATAACTCTCTATTTTCCATATAAACAATATTTAAAAGCATCATCTCATTGAGCTTTTTTGATTCATAAAATTTTTTTTCATATTTTTTTGGCTTTTTTAAAATTTGATAAATTTTTTCACATATCAATTGATAATTTTCTATATTTTTTGTAAATGAATAGCTAAAAATTAAATCTAATTCAGTCAATGAAGTTATGTTAAATTTTTCATAATCAAAGTAGTCTTTTAGTTGATCATAAGATTTATAAATCATTACATCTGTATCAAAATGTATAAAGTTATCGTAATCAAAAAATTTTACAACATCTAACAGATAAAATATCCTCAGAAGAGATGTTGCCCAAAGAGGGTTTGTTTCGTCTTGAAAATAATTTATTTCTTTAACTTTTTTAGTTAGTTCGGATTCAATTTGCTCAAAAGTTACATTTTTAACATTTGGTAAGTGATTATCCTCATCAGAACATAAAACAATATTAGCTTTTAAATCAACACTTTCTATACTGTTTATACTCACCTTTGCATAGCTCGGTAAGTTCCCAGAGTAAATATAAATGTAGTTCACAAGTTAATAATAGTTATGTCAGACAGAATTGGATTACATTTATAATGAGTTAGCTATTTATTAAAATAAATTTTAAGTAATCTAAAAAATGACTCAAAAATAATCTTTAAACTCATTTTTGATTTACCAATCTCTCTGTCAACAAATGTTATTGGATATTCAACAATTTTATACTTATCTTTATCGATTCTATGGACTATTTCGACAAGAAAAGAATAGCCATTAGACTTTATACTCTGAAAATCAATACTATTAATTAAATTTATAGAGTATATTCTGAATCCAGTTGTTAGATCGTTAATATTTGAATTTGTAATATTTTTTGCAAACACATTTGCATACTTTGATAGAAATTTTCTATAAAGCCCCCAACCATTAACCTTACCTCCACTTATATACCTGCTGCCAATTACCATGTCGTAATTTTTTGAAAGTTTGCACATTGGCAATAAATCTTCAATTCTATGTGAAAAATCAGAGTCCATTTGTACGATATAGTCATAATTTTTTTCAATTCCATATTTAAAACCTTCAATAACAGACTTTCCATAGCCTCTGTTTTTTTTTCTTAAAATCGCAAATAAATTTTTTCCATAACATTTGTTTTTTTCAACTATATTAAATGTCTTATCCGGAGAATTATCATCGACAACTAATATGTGAAAATTATATTGACTGAGTTTATTAATTAAGTTTTCAATATTACCAGATTCATTATACGTAGGGATTACTACCAAATAATTATCAAACATTTTCTTACATTAAATATAAAAATTTCGTAATTCAATGTAAAACGAAATTAATTTCGAGTAAAAAGATTAAATTTACCAAAAATTATGATTCATCTTCCAATAAACATCTTTAATATTTGAGTCAGCATTTGAGTTCATATAATCATTCATTTGTTCATCTGTATAAACAATATGTTCATACTCCGGGTTTTTCTTTCTCATTTTAGAATGAAGTTTTTCAGGCAAGTTTTGGGTATGCGAAGTCTGGTAAATTGTTTTTGAAATCACTATCTAAGAATACAATCGAATCAAAAAATTAATTAAAACAATCTTTTTTTTAAAATCATAAAAACAACACTAAAGAAATGTTTTGGTTTAATTTTTTTTCCATCTGCATATTTTCTACCGTTGTAACTTATCGGCACTTCAAAGAAATCCTCTCCTCTCTTAACAGCAGTTGAAAGAATTTCTGCATGCTGTTCCCACCCTGTAGATTTTAATTTTGTGGGGTCAACTAGGTCTTTTTTATATAATAGATAACAGGTATACACATCGGTAAAAGTAGTATTGAACAAAATATTAAAGAAATACGTTAACAGTTTGTTTCCAATTTTATGCCAAAAATACATTACTTTTGTAAATTCACTTCCAGATAACCTACTCCCCATAACGATATCTGGAGAATTATTGTTGACTAAGTTAAAAAATTTATTATAGTCACTTGGACTATATTCTAAATCAGCATCCTGAAAAAATATATAGTCACCACTTGCTTGCAATAAACCCTCCTTAACGGCCGCACCTTTTCCAGAGTTGGTTTCTAAACAAATATACTTATCTACAAGTTGAATGTTTTGTGTAATAAGTTTGTGTGTATTATCAGTAGAACCATCATTTACAACTATAACCTCAAAAGTTGTTTCTTGATTTCTTTGAGCATTAACCTCTTTTAGTATTTTGATGATTGTTTTAGACTCATTAAATGTCGGAACAATGATGCTAACTTTCATTATCTAATCTTAATATATAAATACATTGTAAAAATTTTTTTATTGTACCAACTTTTAAAGAAACATTTTCAAATACTTTATTTCGTAATTTTATTTTGGTAAAGATCCCTGTAAATTAATTTATTTTAAAAGCTTTGCTACAACAAAAATATTCTTTCCAATAAACTTTCCACCAATTAGGTCAATATATTTTAAGTATGGAAAAAATAACTTATCATATAGGATAAAAAGTTTTTTGTTAAACTTTGGTTTTATTTTTAAAAATCTAAAAATTACTAAAATCAACCAGCCTGCACAATCCTTAAAGCTGCAATGAACAACTTTTAAATTATTATTTTCAAGTTTTTTAATAATTTCTTTTTTTTCGTATCTTCTATAATGATTAGCATCAATATCCATTTGTGACCATGCTTTCATAGATGCTGGAACATATAAAATTAACAATCCATCTTTCTGCATCACATTTGTTATTTCTTTAATTATCTTTTCGTCTTCTTCAATATGTTCTAATACATTTAATGATGTAATTACTGGGTATAAAGTATCTACCTCTGATAAGTCTGTAAAAGTTTTTATTTTATTTTTTTTTGATTGTGATATGGCTTTAGAATCAACCTCTAAACCATGACACTGAAATCCTGAAATATTTAGAAACTTACAAAATTCTCCAAATCCTGATCCAAAATCTAACACAGGGCCTTTCTTGATAAATTTAAGCATAATTTTGTTTACAAAGTCGTTATAGTTTTTTAACTCCGACATGATTTCTAATGCAACAGTGTCTTTATTTGATGTCATAATTTTCCTATATATATCTTAGTGATTATAAAAATATTTCTGAAAAACCCTGTGGGCGCTACAGGATTTGAACCTGTGACTTCTTCCTTGTAAGGGAAGCGCTCTGCCGGACTGAGCTAAGCGCCCTTATAATCTTTTACATATATTAGTTTATGTATTTAATTAAATATGGATAAATTTTGTACTTTCAACATTAATGCCAAATGGTTAAAAAAATATGCATTAGAACCCTATCTGTTCTCGAATATTATTTTAGATAGAAATGTAAAAAAACAGAGGTTTCAGTAACAATGGATTATCCAAGCAAAAAATTGAAGTACACAAAAATTAAACCAGTGATTGATTATCCAAGCTTGTTTTTTCCATATATATTTGCATTAATTTACCCCAGAAATTTAGTGATTTAAATTCTTACTAGACTTCTATATAATTGAAATGATGGATTTTGCAATTATTGGATTGGGCTATTGGGGAAAAAATTACTATAGAATTTTAAATTCAAATCTTAATTTAAATCTATCTGCTGTAGTAAACCCATCTCCAAGGTTTAAGCTAAATTCTGAGACTAGACAATTCAAAAACTTAGAGGAATTATTTAGTTCTAAAATTAATATTGATGCAGCAGTTGTATCAACTCCTACAAATACTCATTTTGAAATCACAAAGGAACTATTGAATAATGGTATAAACGTCCTTGTTGAAAAGCCCATTGCTACAAAATTAAGTGAAGCTGAAGAATTATTAAATCTTGCAAAGAAAAACAAATTAGCACTTTTAGTTGACCATACTTTTTTATATAACGAAGCAATTAATTTTGCTATTCAAAATATTAAAGAAGGTGAACTTGGTTCTTTACTACATATAAATTTTGAAAGGACAAATTTAGGTCCAATTAGAAATGATGTCAGTTGTTTGTGGGACTTAACCGCTCATGATGTTTCAATCCTTAATGCAGTAACTTCACTAGAACCAACTAAGATTAATGCTTCAAGTTTTAATACAAGCAAATCTGAAGCATTTGATATGGTCAATGTATCGTTAAATTATGACAATAATTTATTTGTCACAATGTTTTCAAGCTGGTTGCATCCAGAAAAGACTAGGAAAATAAAAATAGTAGGTGATAAAAAAATGATAGTTTTTGATGACTTGAATTTAAATGAACCTATTAAGATTTATGATAAAAAATTTGATCAAATATATGATAAAGAATCAATTCAAAATAATAATAGCTCATATTTTTCATTCTCTATCGGCAACATAGTGATTCCATATATACAAAATACAGAACCTCTTGAAAAAGTTCTTCAGCATTTCATATCTCTAATTAATAATGATGTAAATTCTGAATATATAAATGATAGTAATAATTTACTTAGAACAGTCTCTCTTTTAGAGGAAATTCAGAAAGAAATTGATAATATATAAAAGTTTTAAAAAAATTAAAATTATTTATTTAAGCTAAAAATTAATTTTGTTAAGGAATAAGAAAAATAAAATACCGCGAAATTTACTACAAGTAAGTAGCTTGTATCTAAATTGTAATATATATCAGAGAATGATAAAAACTTTTCAACTTTCTGAATATCTAAATTACCAAACAACGATGAATTGTTTATAAAATCCCTCAAGTTAATTAATTTAAAAATGTCCACAAAATATATATTTCTTAATGAAGCGCTTAAGATAGTTTCGTAATTAAAAAAGGCTTTCAATACTTCAATGTAATAATTTTCTGCAGTAAATCCGACTTTTGTTCCCCAAAGTGATATACCAGGATTTAATGTGAGATTTTCTGAGGAATAAAAAAATAAATAACCTATGTAAGTAAAAATAGTTGATATTTTAGCAAACAAAACAAGACGTATATTAAATAAATATTTAGATGTTAATAAAATACAAATAGGAATTAATCCTATTAATAGCCTTTGTCCATATGCTACCTCCCTACCTTGCCAAATTAAAAGTGGAACTGAACTCGCTCCAAAATAAAAGAACGAAAGTAGCTTGTCAGTCGTTTTTAAGTTGTCTCTTAAATACTTTGTAAAAAAGACAATAAAAGCCAAAAAAATAATAGGGGTTGAAAAAACAACACCCATGTTTGTTGAAAAAAATAGATTTGGCAATTTTAATAATCCAGATATAAGCTGCTCAATGTTTAGACTTGAAACAAACTCACCACTTTCATTTCCATATGTATTAATGAGCATAAAATTATCTTGATATAGTTTTCTAGATAAAATAATGTACAAAGTTGTAAATAAAGAAATTTTAAAAAAAGAAACAGAGATTGTTTTAAAATTATATATAAATTTATTTCTATATAAAAGTAAAAGGATTATTGAGTATAAAAAAGTTGAGGGGCGTGTTATAGCAAGACAAAAGTACACTAATAGCAATTTTGTAATTTCATTGTTATTTAATTTTTTTGGTAGTTCTTTTTCGTAAATATAAATTAATGAACTACAAAGGAAAAATTCTACAGAATGAGCCATTAAAAAACGGGTGGAAACAAAGTGAGTTAGAGTACTTATTAATCCACAAAAAATAAATAAACCCGCATATTTATTATTGTATTTATTTATAATTTTTGAAATTAGTTTTAAGCCAAGTAAAGTGTAAAAAAGTCCAGAAATAAAATACCCTAGATATGCAAATGATTTAATAGGGTTTGTTCTGGTGTTGTTTGATGATGTTTCAATTAATTTATCTAGTTGGCTAAACAGATATACAAAAGGAGAGGCTAAATATCCTGCACCTGGGGGATGAGACGGGGCATTTGTTTCAGCATGAAAAACACTACTTTCAATATCGTAATCATTTTTATATTCGAAGTCCTGATCGAATGCTAATGTAGCTGAATGTAGCCAATAAGACATATCATCTCCTGGAATTCCTAAGCTGGAATTATTAAAAATCCATAAGGGCTTAAATAAGAGTGTTATTAATACAAATGTAAGAATTATTAACTTGTTTTTTTTTAAGGTTTTCAACATATGTAAAAACTATAATTATATTTTTAACTACATCCTAGTGAGTTACCACAGTTTAAGCATTTATAACAAGAACCATTTCTGATAGTTATATGGCCACATTCATTACAAGCAGGAGCGTCTCCCATCATATCTCCAAGAACTTCTTGAACTGTTGTTACAGAGTTTGAGACTGTTTCAACTGTTTCTGTTTCTTTAACATCCTCAACTTTTGTTACAAATTGTGTCTCTTGCTTATGAATTATTGGCTTATCAGCCTGTACACTATTTGATGCTTTAGCATCTATAATTGGTTCTTCAATATCTGTTTTTTCTACTAGCTCAATAGGAGCTGATTCTTGAACTGGTTCTACGGATTTAGTTTTTTTTTGAGTGGGCACCGCTTCTTGAACTGGTTCTACGGATTTAGGCACATCGCTAGCGGAGCCTTTTGGAGGAACTTGTACTAGATCTGTTCTATTGAGATATTCAAGTCCTAATGCTCTAAAAACATAATCAACTATTGAGTTACTCATTTTGATATTTTCATGGCCTTCAACCATGCCTCTTGGCTCAAAAGTTTGGAATGTAAACGTGTCTACAAACTCTTCAAGAGGAACACCATATTGAAGACCTTTAGAGACAGCTATTGCAAAACAACCAAGAACACCTTTAAGTGTCGCTCCTTCTTTTGCTATATCAATAAAAACTTCACCAAGTGTACCATCAGGATATTCTCCTGTTCTTAAGTAAACTTTGTGTCCAGCAATTCTTGCTTCCTGTGTCCAGCCTTCTCTTCTTTCAGGAAGAAGGAATCTCGGCCTATTCACACCAGCATAAGCTCTTGATGGACTTGTGCCTGGAGCATAATTGCCTTGTACAAGCATTGCCTCTTCTTCAAGGATTTTAGCAACTTCTGGATCGCTTTCATCGGAGTCACCTTCATCAGATGAAGCCGATAGTGGCTGGGAAGCTTTTGACCCATCTCTGTATATAGCAATAGCCTTAACACCAATTTTTGCTGCTTCAAAGTAACAATCCTCAATATCTTCTATGCTTGCTTCATTTGGCATGTTTACAGTTTTAGAGATTGCACCAGATATAAATGGTTGAGCAGCAGCCATCATTCTTACATGACCCATGTAGTGAATAAATCGTTCTCCATCTTTTCCACATTTGTTTGCACAATCGAAAACATCTAGGTGCTCTTCTTTCAAGTAAGGGGCACCTTCAATTTTTTGAGTTCCACATATGTGGAGATTTGCTTGTGCAATTTCACTTCTAGAATACCCAAGGGTTTCAAGTAAATTGAAATCAAATGATGTATAAGCTTCTTCTTCAATGCCTAAACTTTTTAATGTTTCCTCACCTAATACAAAAACATTAAAAGCATGTTGAATTTC
>MDTB01056589.1_pt1 | contig 48911 bp, 57 predicted proteins | sample 811161 | NCBI WGS metagenome assembly MDTB01 (sample SAMN05326650, study PRJNA326480) | marine metagenome | isolation source: seawater | place: Mediterranean Sea | collected 2009
GCTTTTGTAGTAACTGCGATGGTAGGCGACGGTTTTATACGTTTTAAATTGTTGGAAATTATGCTCATTGAATTTTATAATGTTTTTTTTAATTATTAATAACACATAATGCAAAATACTTATCAAGAAAAAATACTAGATATTGAAACTACTAACAACTCTATTAGGAAGAAGTTGGAAGGTGGTATTAAGTTTAAAATTCAAAGTGATTTTCAACCAGCTGGTGACCAACCGCAAGCTATTAAATCTTTAACTCAAAATATTATAAATAAAAAAAATGAACAAGTTTTACTAGGTGTTACGGGATCTGGCAAAACATTCACTATGGCAAAAGTTATTGAAGCTACAAATAGACCTGCCTTAGTACTAGCTCCTAACAAAACTTTGGCTGCTCAGCTTTACGGAGAATTTAAGAATTTTTTTCCAAATAATGCAGTTGAATATTTTGTTTCCTACTATGACTACTATACTCCAGAAGCCTATGTCCCTAGATCTGATACTTACATTGAGAAAGAAGCATCTATAAATGAGCAAATAGATAGAATGAGGCATTCAGCAACACGATCTTTATTGGAGAGAGATGATGTAATTATTGTTGCTAGTGTTTCATGTATTTATGGTCTTGGTTCAGTAGAGGCCTACAGCAAAATGACTATAACTTTAAAAAAAAATAATGAATATGATAGAGATCAGTTAATAAGAACTTTTATTACACTGCAGTATAAAAGAAATGATCAAAACTTTTTTAGAGGAACTTTTAGAGTTAGAGGTGAAAATTTGGAAATTTTTCCGTCTCACCTAGAAGATAGAGCATGGCGATTGAGTTTTAATTTTAACAAACTAGAAAAAATTGAAGAATTTGATCCATTAACTGGAGATAAAACTAATGATTTTTCGATAATAAAGATTTATGCAAATAGTCACTATATAACTCCAAAACCAACAATGGAACAAGCTATAAGACAAATTAAATCTGAATTAGAAGAAACATTAAAAAAACATCGTGCAGACAATAAGTTATTAGAAGAGCAAAGATTAAGAGAAAGAACAAAGTTTGATCTAGAAATGATTGAAGCGACAGGAACCTGTGCGGGCATTGAAAATTACTCTAGATTTTTATCTGGCAGGAAGGCCGGGGAACCTCCTCCTACATTATTTGAGTATTTTCCAGATAATACAATAATATTTGTCGATGAAAGTCATGTTACTGTCCCACAACTTAATGGAATGTATAAAGGAGATAGAACAAGAAAAAGTACTTTGGCTGAGTACGGTTTCAGACTTCCGTCTTGTATGGATAATAGGCCTCTTAAATTTGAAGAATGGGACATGATGAGAACTCAAACTGTTTTTGTATCAGCTACGCCAGGTCCTTGGGAATTAAAACAAACCAAAAACAAATATATTGATCAGATTATAAGACCAACAGGTTTGATTGATCCCCCTGTAGAAATAAAACCAGCAAAAACACAAGTGGATGATTTAATGCATGAGGCTGCGGATGTAATTAAAAAAGGTTATAGAGTTTTAGCAACAACTCTAACTAAAAAGATGGCTGAGGATCTTACTGAATATCTTCACGAAAATGGTCTCAAAGTAAGATATATGCATTCAGATATTGACACTTTAGAAAGGATAGAAATTATAAGAGACTTGAGATTAGGCGTGTTTGATATTTTGGTAGGAATAAATCTTTTAAGAGAAGGATTAGATATTCCAGAATGTGGTTTAGTAGGAATTCTTGATGCTGACAAAGAAGGTTTTTTAAGGTCTGAAACGTCATTGATTCAAACCATTGGAAGGGCTGCAAGGAATGTGGATGGTAAGGTTATTCTTTATGCTGATAAAATTACTAAAAGTATAGATAAAGCTATTGAAGAAACAGATCGAAGAAGGTCAAAGCAATTAGATTACAATAAAAAGAATAAAATAACTGCAGAATCGATAAAAAAAGAAATAGGAGATATTTTAGAATCTGTTTACGAAAAAGATTATGTAAATATCAAAGAGTCAAATATTGGTGGAAATCTTAAAAAACATCTGAAAGGGTTAAATAAAAAAATGAAAGATTCTGCGGCAAATTTGGAATTTGAAGAAGCAGCAAAAATAAGAGATGAAATAAGAAAATTAGAAGCAAGTGAATTAGAAATAACTTTAAACCCAAAAATAAGTCAATACAAATTAAAAGGTAAAGTATATCCTAAAGGAAGATCAACTATGGGAATGCCTGGAACAAAATCGAGAAAACCAACAAAAAAATGGAAGCCAAAAAAATAATAATCACAGGTGGAGCAAACCGAATTGGTAGATCTATAGCTTTAGAGTTAGCAAATTATGATACTCAAATTGTTGTTCATTATTCAAAATCCTTTGAAGCAGCAAAGAAACTTAAGACAGAACTAGAAAATTTAGGCTCAATTGTTCATCTCGTGAAAGCAGACCTTAATAATTTTAAACAAACTCAAGGAATAATTCCTTATGCATATAAAAAAATGAACGGTTTAAATTGTTTAGTAAACAATGCTTCGGTTTTTGAAAATGATAATATGATCAATTTTTCAGATAAAAGTTTTTTAAAACATATAAATGTTAATTTAAAAGCTCCTGCAATATTAATTAGAGATTTTGCTAAAAAGTACAAAGGTAAAGACGGAAGTATTGTCAATATTGTTGATCAAAGAGTTGAAAAATTAACTCCATTTTTTTTTTCTTATACATTAAGTAAGTCTGGTCTGGCAACTTTAACTAAAACTTCTGCTATGAAACTTGCACCGAATATAAGAGTAAACGCAGTTTCTCCTGGACCGACGCTAAAAAATAAACGTCAATTAGAAAAACATTTTAAAAAACAATGGAAATCAACAATACTTGAAAAGAAAGTAGATATAAAAAATATTAGTTCCGCGGTTAAGTTTTTGATAAATAATAACAATATAACAGGTGAAATAATAAACGTAGATAGCGGTCAACGTTTAGCCTGGAAAACGCCAGATATAATTAATGCTAAAGAATGAAAATTTTAAAATTTAAAAATAAGCAAAGATATAAATATAATAAAAAAATTATAATTAAAGACTTAATTCTATTATTATCAGTTGGAATTCATCAATTTGAAAAATTCAAAAGACAAAAAGTAAAATTTAATATTGAAATTACTACTGATCCAAATCTAAAACCAGATATTAAAACAATCGTAAATTACGAAAATATTATAAATGATATTAAAAGATTGACAAAAAAAACACACTTCGAGTTACTTGAAAGTTTGTCAGAGTCAATATTTGATGAAATCTTTAAAAATGAAAAAATAAAAAAAATTAAATTAAAAATTGAAAAGATAGAAATTATTAAGGAAACTAATTCAGTTGGTATAGAAGTTGTAAAAAAAAGAATATAATGGACAGTTTAGAATTAGGAAAAAAAATAATAAAAGATAAAATACCTTTGATTTCTAAAAATCCTGGTGTTTATAAGATGTTAAGTTCTACTGGAGAAATTCTTTATATAGGAAAAGCAAAAAATATCCCTAATAGGCTAAAAAGTTACGTAACTGACTCTAATTTACCCATAAGGACCGAGAGAATGTTATCTTTAACTCATAGTCTTGAGACTACTACTACTAACAATGAGAGTGAGGCTCTACTTTTAGAAGCAAATTTAATAAAGAAACATAAACCAAGATATAATATTCTTTTAAGAGATGATAAGTCTTTTCCCTATATATATATCGGTAATAAAGATAAGTGGCCGCAACTAACGAAGTTAAGAGGAAAAAAATCCAAATCTGGATATTATTTTGGACCTTTTGCTTCAATAGGTTCAGCTAACTGGACTATTAAGATATTACAAAAAATTTTTCAACTTAGAGTGTGTGACGATACAGTTTTTAAAAATAGGAAGAGGCCATGTATACTTTATCAAATAAAAAGATGTTCTGCTCCTTGCGTGCAACATATTTCAGAAGAGAAATATTTATCAACTGTAAACGACGCTATTGATTTTATCTCTGGCAAATCAAGGAGAATTCAAAAAAATTTATCTAAAGAAATGGAAAATGCGAGTAAAGATCTTGATTATGAAAAAGCAGCAGTTGCAAGAGATAGGATAAAAGCTTTGACTCAAATACAAACATCCCAAAAAATTAATCAAACTAATTTAAATGAAGCTGATGTCATTAGTATTTATAAAGAAACAGGTAAAACTTGTGTTCAAGTTTTCTTTTTTAGATCTAAGCAAAACTGGGGTAATCAAGCATTTTATCCTAAGCATGATCCTGATGATACAATAAAAGATATTCTTTCCTCTTTTGTATCTCAATTTTATGAAAATAAAACAATTCCTATTCTTATTATAACTAATTATGAAGTTAGCGAAAAAAGTCTGTTAGAAAAAGCATTTTCAATTAAAGAAAATAAACAAATTGTAATAAAGCAAGCGAAGTCTAAGAATGAGACAAATATTTCAAAACTTGCAGAAAAAAATGCAAAGCAGGCTCTAACGCAAAAACTTATACAGTCAGATACAAATAACAATTTAATAGAAAACTTGGCAAAAAAATTCAAACTAAATAACAATATTGATTTAATTGAAGTTTATGACAATAGTCATATTCAGGGATCGGACTCTATAGGAGCTTTGATTTGTTTTGGAAATGAAGGTTTTGTTAAAAAAAGATATAGAAAATTTAATATTAAAGATAATAAAGTTAAAGGAGACGATTATGGAATGATGAAAGAAGTTTTGTTTAGAAGGTTTTCAAAGGCAATTAAAGAAAAATCTGGATCACTTTCTTTACCCGATTTAGTTATGATCGATGGTGGAAAAGGACAGTACTCAGTATCCAGAGAAGTTTTAAACGAACTTGGTTTACATGATTTACCCATTTTAGCTATAGCAAAAGGTAAAAAAAGAAACGCTGGTGAAGAAAAAATTTATTTTGAAAATAAGGAGTTTATTTTAAGTAGAAATGATCCTTTGCTGTTCTTTATCCAAAGATTAAGAGATGAAGCCCATAGATTTGCCATTAGCACTCATAGAGCAAAAAGAAAGAAAAGCTTGAGTAAATCTTTACTTGATCAAATAACAGGTATAGGTAAACAAAGAAAAAGATCTCTTTTGAATCATTTTGGGTCGGCTAGAGCGGTTGAATCTGCGAGTTTTGATGATTTAAAATCTGTTGAAGGAATAGAAGACAATATTGCAAGGAAAATATATAATTATTTTCACGAATGAAAACTAAAATACCAAATATCTTAACTATTGGTCGTATTATAATAGTGCCAATTTTTGTAGTTTCGTTTTTTTTACCTGGATTTTTTGGTGATCTAATACCTTTCTTTCTATTTGTTCTAGCTAGTTTTACAGATTACTTGGACGGTTTACTAGCTCGGCTATTTAAAGAAGAGTCTAAATTAGGTGAACTTCTAGATCCTATAGCAGATAAGATATTAGTTTCGGCTGCTTTAATTCTTTTAGTAATGAATAGTACAATAAAAAATTATGAAGTAATAGCTGCTATAATAATTTTAACAAGAGAAATACTTATCTCTGGACTTAGAGAATTTTTGGCTAAAGTTAATGTTGCTATGCCAGTAACTAGCTTAGCAAGAGTAAAAACATTCTTGCAAATGCTTTCAATAGCTATTTTACTAACAGGAGAAAGTGGAAATAAAATTATTAATTTTCAAGACTATAATGCACAAACAATAGGAATTATACTTCTTTGGCTATCAGCTTTTTTAACATTATATACTGGTTATGACTATTTAATAAAAGGTATTGATCATGCTATCAAAGAAGATGACAAAGACTAAGCAGCAGTTTTTTTTCTTACTAGGGCTTGATATTTTTCTATAAGATCAGAAATTACATTACAAACTTTAAAGTTGTAATCATCGATTTGAGAAACAGGAGTAATTTCAGCAGCTGTACCTGTCAAGAAACAACCGACAAAATTTTTCATCTCTTCAGGTTTAATTTTTCTCTCTACAACTTTTAAACCTTTGTTTATAGCGATTTTAATTACTTCTCTTCGCGTTATTCCGTCTAAAAAAGAGTCTGGAACTGGAGTATGTAATTCTCCATCTTGATTTTTAAAAAATATATTTGCGCCTGTAGCTTCAGCAATATTTCCTTCGTGATCTAACATTAGAGAGTCTGCAAATCCTTTACTTTCTGCTTCATGCTTAGATAAGGTGCATATCATATATAAACCTGCTGCTTTTGTATCCCAAGGAACTGAATTGGGATTTGGTCTTCTCCAAGAAGAAATATTTAATTTAATGCCCTTAGATTTTAACTTTGGATCAAAATAGGATCCCCATTCCCAAGTAGCAATGGCAACATGTATCTTATTTTTTTGTGCTGAGACTGCCATCATCTCACTACCTCTCCAAATTACTGGTCGAACATAACCATTTTGAACTTTCTGAATATTTACTATTTTTTTGCATGCATCATTTATTTCTTTTTGAGTAAATGGTATTTCTATTCCCATTCTTTTAGCAGAATAGAATAGTCTTTCTGTATGCTCTTCTAGTTTAAAAATTTCTCCCTCATAAACTCGTTCACCTTCAAATACACAACTTGCATAATGAAGGCCGTGGTTCAACACATGAATAGTCGCTTTTTCCCATTCTATAGTTTGTCCATTAAGCCAAATTTTTCCTGATTTTTTATCGTAAGGTATTGTTTCCATAAAAAAGATTAATATATCGATTTTTTCTTTACAAAAAAGTATATTTCTTATTAATATAAGTCAATATAACTTACCATTATGAAAGATTTACTGTACCTTAAAGATGAACAAATTAAAGATTTTATTCAACTGCTTTTTTATGCTTACAGAGAAACATTTTCTGATCCTAGAGAAATTCTTTCAAAAAATTCTTTTGGATTGGCACATTTAAGGGCTTTGAATTTAATAGAAAGAAATCCCGGAACAAACTTGGGAGAACTGATGTTTCAGTTAAAAGTGACAAAGCAAAGCTTAAATAGAGTTTTGAGAGATCTAATAAAAACTAAAATGATCAAACAAATTAGAGATGATGATGACACAAGAAAAAAAAATTTGTTTCTAGACAAAGAAGGTAAGATATTTTTTGAAAAAATTTATGAATTACAGAAAAAAAGAATTTTTAATGCATTAAAAAGTTCTAATCCAGAGTCAGTAATAAAGTTTAAGGAAGTATTAAATAAAATTATAAATGGAAAAAATTAAACCTCATATTTTAGTTGTAGATGACGATGATAAAATTCGTCAACTAGTAAAACAATACTTGAATGAAAATGGATATATTGTTTCTACAGCTAACAGTGCGGAAGAGGCTAAAATTAAATTAAAATATTTTAAATTTGAATTACTGGTTCTAGACGTTATGATGCCAGGTCAATCAGGCTTTGAACTAACTCGCGAACTTAAAAAAAAAACTAATATACCTATAATTCTTTTAACAGCTAAAGAAGAGGTTGAAAATAGAATTCATGGGTTAGAGTTAGGTGCTGATGATTACCTTGGTAAACCTTTTGAGCCTAAAGAATTAGTATTAAGAATTCAAAATATAATTAAAAAAAATAAAAAAATTGATATTAATAAAATTAATAAAATTGGAGAAGCAGATGTTGACTTGAACAGAATGACTATTAGTCTTAAGGGAAAAATGAGTAAAATTAATAATACAGAAAAACAAGTTTTATTAGAAATGTTATCCAATCCAGGCAAAACTTTTTCAAGAATTCAAATTGGTGAAATATCAAAAATATCTCAAGAGAGATCTATAGATGTAATGATTACTAGATTAAGACAAAAAATAGAAATTAATCCAAAAAATCCTAAATATTTACAAACAATTAGAGGTTCAGGTTATGTTTTATGGGTTGAATAAATTTTTAAAAACTTTTCTTCCTAAAAGTTTATTTTATAGATCATTAATTATTGTTGCAACGCCAACAATTATTTTACAAATTATAGTTACTGTTGTTTTCTTTGATAGTATATGGATTAAAGCAAATAAGGGCATGACCAGAGCCTTGGTTAAAGAATTAAAGTTATTAAATGAATTTTATACAAATGATAAAGTAAGCATAGATTATTTAACAGATAGCTATAAAAATAATTTTGACTTTGAAGTAAGAATTACTGATGAACCACTACCTAATGTTAGTGGAGAAAGAAAATTTAGTCCAATGGATAGATCTTTAAGAAGAGAATTAAAGTCAGAGTTTGGAAATAATTATTGGTTTAGCACTACCAAATTTAAAAACGCAGTAGTAGTAAAAATTTCAAGCAAAAAAGATGTTATTGAATTTATAATTCCTAAAGACAAGCTGGCAACTTCTTCGGTGAGATTATTTATATTGTGGATTACTCTTCCTTCAATTTTACTAATTTCAATTGCAATTATTTTCTTAAAAAATCAAACCAGACCTATAATAAACCTTGCAAAAGCAGCGGAAAAATTTGGAAAAGGAGATTATATAAATGAATTCAGACCTACAGGAGCCTCCGAAATAAGAAAAGCAGCATATGAATTTGATAGAATGGTCAAAAGAATAAATAGACATCTGAATCAAAGATCTGAAATGCTTTCAGGTATTAGCCATGATCTAAGAACACCTTTAACAAGATTAAAACTTCAGCTAGCTATGCTTAGTCAAAAAGAAATTGCGACTAGCATGACCAATGACATAAATGAAATGGAAAATATGTTAAATAATTATCTTCAATTTGCTAAATCACAGGTACAAGAAGAATCGGAGGCTATAGATATTAATGAATTTTTTGAGGAGATTATTAAAGAAAAAAATTCGAATAATTTAAATTTAAATATTTCAGGAAATATAAACATTGTGGCAAGAAAAACATCTCTTAAACGTTGCATAAATAATATTGTCGAAAACGGTTTGCATTATGGAAAAAATGTTCATGTTGATATATCTAAAACTAGTAATCGATTGAATATCCTTATTGACGATGATGGACCCGGAATACCAGAAGATCAGTATAAAAATGTTTTTAAACCATTTTACAGATTAGATAAAAGCAGAAACTTAAATAAATCAGGAGTAGGATTAGGAATGGCAATTGCAGAAGATGTAGTAAGATCTCATGGAGGGACAATACAGTTAGCTAAAAATGAAAAAAATGGACTAAGAGTTAAGATTTCTTTGCCTTTTTAAATTTTAATTTTTTTTTCAAAAAATCTAATTCTTTTTGTTGTTTTTCTATTAGCTTTTTTAAAATATCCAATTCATCTCTAGAGACCAAATTAAGTTTATCTACAAGTTTGTCTCTTTCAAATTTTAAGTTATTGATAACTTCTTTTTTAGCGTCTTTGGATGTTAAAATGCCGTTTTCTAAAATAGTTGATAACATTTTTAAAATTTTTTCTGAACTACTCATAATTAACCTTAATTGATAAGGAATAAAATATCAATTATGATATAAAATTATTTATGTTTGTCCATAATTTAAATCCTGTTCTCATTAATCTTGGTTTTTTTGAAATTCGTTGGTATTCCCTGGCATATATATTAGGAATATTAATTGGTTGGTGGCTGGGAAAAAAAATTATTAATTTTAAAATTAAGAATCAAAAACTCGACATTAATAGTAATATTTTTGACGATTTAATAAGTTACTTAATTATTTCAATTATTTTAGGTGGAAGACTTGGATACGCCTTTTTTTATAACTTTGCTTATTATTTTAAAAATCCCCTAGATATTTTAAAAATTTGGGAAGGAGGTATGTCTTTTCATGGTGCATTAATAGGTATAATAATTGGTACTTATTTATTCGCTAAAAAAAATAATGTTAATATTTTTTTACTTTTAGATGTTGTGGGAAGCGTGGCACCTATTGGTTTATTTTTTGGTAGAATAGCAAATTTTATAAATGGAGAACTTTACGGCAAACCTGCAACTATAATGTGGTCGGTTATTTTTCCTGAAGTAGATAAATTACCAAGACATCCATCACAAATTTATGAGGCTTTATTGGAGGGTATTTTACTATTTATAATTCTCATAATAATTGCGTTTAACAAAAAAATTAAAACTGGAGTAAGTTCTAGTTTATTTTTGACTCTTTACGGTTTGTTTAGAATATTTTCAGAATTTTTTAGAGAACCAGATAAACAAATTGGTTATTTATTTAGTAAAATAAGTATGGGAACAACTTTAAGCATTGTTATGATACTTGCAGGATTATTCATTTTTTTTAAAATCAATAAAGATGCAAAGAATAAATAAAATTTTTAATAATACAAAGGAAATGCCCCTAGACGAATTTATTTCAAGTCTTATGTACAATAAAAAATTTGGTTATTACTTTAATAGTGAGCCCTTTGGTAAAAAGGGAGATTTTATAACTTCCCCCGGAATATCATATTTATTTAGTGAAATGTTAGCGCTTTGGATCGTAGCATTTTGGGAACATTTAGAAAGACCAAAAAAATTTAATGTGGTAGAGCTTGGGCCTGGTAATGGAGAGCTAAGTCAAATCTTAATCAAAACTTTTAAAAGATTTCCAACATTCTTTAAATCTTCAAATATTTATTTATACGAAAAAAGTTTAAAATTAATAAATGTACAAAAAAAAAATTTAAAAAACGAAAAAGTGAATTGGATTAAGAATATAAATCAAATTCAAAATAAACCTACAATTTTTTTTGGAAATGAATTTTTTGACGCAATACCTATTAAACAATATAAAAAAATTAATGGTGTTCTATACGAAAAATTTATTTCAATAGGTAAAAGACAAAAAATAAATTATTCATTTAAAAAAGCTCCAAAAAAAATTGTTAATGTTTTAGAAAACCTAAATCTTTTAAAAAATCAATCTTTTATAGAATACCCTAAAAAAGGTTTTGAGGAACTAAACAAGATTACGAAATTTATTAGGAAATCTTATGGTGGATTACTTCTCATAGATTATGGCTTTTTAAATCAAAAAAATCTGGATACTTTACAATCGGTAAAAAAACACAAAAAAAATGAATTATTTAATGACATGTCTAAGTCGGATATTAGCTCTTTAGTAAATTTTACTTTGTTAAAAAACTATTTAAAAAAAGAAAAACTAGCGGTTAATAAAGTTGTAAATCAAGAGTTTTTTCTAAAAAAAATGGGAATATTGCAGAGAGCAGAAATTATAAGCAAAAAAATGTCTTTTAAAGATAAGGCTGATCTTTTTTTTAGATTAAAACGACTATTAGATATAAATTATATGGGAAGGTTATTTAAGGTTATATTTGCATTTAAATTAAAAAAGAAATTTTTATTAGGTTTTAATTAATGTTTTTTTCTGAGAATTTTAAAAAATTTAAAAATTTAAATCATTGTTTTTTTTCTAGAAAGGGTGGAAGCTCTCTGGGAATTTATAAAAGCTTGAATTGTGGAATAGGTTCACAAGATAATAAGGAAAATATCTTAGATAATTTAAAAATTATTTCAAATAAAATTAATGTTGAAGAGAACGATTTAATTTTAATGAAACAAACTCATAGTAATAAAGTTATTTTGATTGATAAAAAATTAAAAAATAAAAGTAGATTAGAGGCTGACGCTTTAATAACAAATGTTAAAGGTGTAGCTTTATCTGTATTGACAGCAGATTGTGTTCCTATTTTAATTTACGAGGAGTTAAATCAAATTATTGCTTGTGTTCATGCAGGATGGAAAGGTGCTATTAGTGGTATTGTAGAGAATACAATTGAAAAAATACTAGAAATGAACACAAAGAATAAGATTAATGTAGCAATAGGACCTTGTATAGGGAAAAAAAGTTATGAAGTTGATAGAGTTTTTTACGACCGTTTCATTAAAATAGATAAAGATAATAAATTATTTTTCTCTAATAAAAATGGTAATACATTTTTGTTTGACCTTAGAAAATACGTTAATCAGAAAATAAATAAATTTGATATTAATAAAGTTGAAAATATAGACCTTGACACTTATGCTGATAAAGATAATTTTTTTAGCTACAGGAGATCAGTCCACTCAAATGAAAAAGACTACGGTAGATGTATATCTTCTATAAGTTTGTCTGATGATTAATTTGTTTGAAAATTTAAAAAAAAAATTGTATAAATAGTTACTTTCATGAAAATATTATCTGGAACTAGCAATATAAAGCTCAGTAAAGATATTTCAAAACAACTTAAACTTAAGTTGGTTAATACAAATATAAAAAGATTTGCAGATGGAGAAATCTATATAGAGATAAATGAAAATATTAGAGGCAATAGTGTTTTTGTCATTCAATCTACCTCTAATCCAGCAAATGATAACTTAATGGAACTTCTTTTAGTAATCGATGCACTAAAAAGATCTTCGGCTAAAAATATAACTGCGGTGATACCCTACTACGGTTATGCAAGGCAAGATAGAAAAGTGGCTCCTAGGACTTCAATATCTGCAAAAGTTGTGGCAAACTTATTAACAAATGCCGGGGCTAGCAGAGTTGTGACGGTAGATCTTCATGCAGGTCAAATTCAAGGTTTTTTTGATATGCCAGTAGATAATTTATTTACTACACCTTTATTTGCTAGATACATAAAAAGAAAATTTAAAAACAAAAAGTTAATTTGCGTTTCTCCTGATGTAGGTGGCGTACAAAGGACTAGAGGGCTTGCAACAAAAATTAAAGCAGACTTAGCAATAATAGATAAAAGAAGACCTACTCCAGGAAAATCAAAAGTAATGAACATTATTGGAGATGTAAAAGGGAAAGCTTGTATAATAGTTGATGATATAATTGATAGTGGAGGAACTATTGTAAACGCAGTCGATGCATTAAAAAAAAGTGGTGCCACAGAGGTTTATGTTTTCATAACTCACGCCGTTTTGAGTGGTGATGCTGTAATGAAAATAAAAAAATCTAAGATAAATAAATTAATAATAACTGACACAATTGACAACTCCCAAAAAATAAAAAATAACAAGAAAATTGAGGTATTATCAATCTCTTCTCTAATGGCTGAGGCAATAAAAAGAATTTCAAACTCAACTTCTGTGTCAGATTTGTTCAATTAATACTTGTTTTATTATCAAAGTAGAGTTATATAGCTCATCCAAATAATAACATGAGTAATTTAAAAGCTACAAAAAGAGAAAGTGCCACTACTGGGCAAAACAACAAGTTGAGAGCACAAGGCTTAATACCAGCTATTTTATATGGTGGTAAAGATCCTAATTCTAAACTGTCAATTGAAAAAAAATCTGTAGAAAATATTTTAAATTCAGGTTCTTTTTTATCAAAAGTTATTGAACTAGATCTGGATGGAAACAAACAAAAAGTAATTCCTCGAGATGTTGCTTATAATGTGATTTCTGATGAACCCATTCATATTGATTTAATGAGGGTAGTTCCAGGAACAAAAATAGTTTTAGAAATACCAGTTAAATTTTTAAATGAAGAAACTTGTCCAGGCCTTAAAGTAGGTGGCGTACTAAACATAGTTAGAAGAAAAGTAGAATTAAAATGCCCTGCAGACAATATACCTGAACAAATTGTAATAGATTTAGCAGGATTAGACATCGGATCAAGTATAAAAATTTCATCAGTGAAACTTCCAGAAAATGTAAAACCGACAATTGTAGATAGAGATTTTGTAATCGCAACTGTTGCTGCTCCTACTATAATTAAAGAGCCAGAAAAACCTGCAGAGGAAGAAGTTGCTGCAGAAGGAGCGGAAGGAGCGGAAGCTAGCGCTACCGGAGCGGAAGGAGAAAAAGCGCCCGCAGCTGCAGCTGGAAAAGAAGGTGAAGCTGCCAAAAAAGATGACAAAAGCAAAGATGCTAAAGGGAAAGAAGCGGCTACAGAAAAAAAACAGCCCGATAAAAAATAAATAAATATGTTGCTACTAGTTGGTTTAGGTAATCCAGGTCCTAATAGTTCGAATAATCGACACAATATAGGATTTAAAATAATAGACGCCGTTAATTTACATTTCAAATTATCCAAACAAAAACCAAAGTTTAAGGGTTTGCTAACGACAGGAAATATAGGAAGTCATAAAGTTTATGCAATTAAGCCTTTAACGTTTATGAATAATTCTGGAACTGCCATAAAAGAATTAATTGATTATTTTAAGATTGATCCCAATAATGTAATAGTTTTTCATGATGATCTAGACATTGATCTAGGTAAAGTAAAAGCTAAATTTGGCGGATCAAGTGCAGGTCATAACGGAATAGAATCAATCGACAAGTTTATAGGCAAAGACTATTCTAGAGTAAGAGTTGGTATTGGACATCCAAAAGATAAGAGGAAAGTAAATAATCATGTCCTAGAAGATTTTAAAGAAGACGAAGAAGAACAAATTAAAGAAATAACTGATAATATTGTAGAACTGGTGCCCACATTACTTGAAAAAAAAATGGATTTATTTGCAAGTAAAATAAATCAGAGTCTTAATGGGATTTAAGTGTGGGATTGTAGGTTTACCTAATGTGGGTAAATCAACTTTGTTTAATGCTTTAACTGCTTCAAAAAATGCCGAGGCCGCCAATTTTCCTTTTTGTACAATCGATCCAAATATAGGTATTGTTGATGTTCCTGATGAAAGATTAGAAAAACTGTCAAAACTTTCTAATTCAAAAAAAAAAATTTATGCAAATATTACTTTTGTAGATATTGCTGGCTTAGTGAAAGGTGCCTCAAAAGGAGAGGGTTTAGGCAACAAGTTTCTTTCTCATATAAGAGAAGTTGATGCTATAATTCACTTAATTAGATGTTTTGACTCCGCTGAAATTACTCATGTAAATTCGGAGATAAATCCAATCAATGACTTAGAAACCATAAAAACTGAAATTCTTTTATCTGACATAGATGTAATTCAAAAAAAATTAGAAAAAGGGAAAAAAAAACTTTTAATTCCAAAAGAAATTCAAACGTTTGAAAAAAAATTAGATTTGTTAAATAAAGGAATCGATAAAACAAATTCATTTAATGAAGAAGAAACAATAATACTAAATCAACTTGGTCTGCTGAGTCTAAAACCTAAAATAATAGTTTGTAATGTTGATGAAGAAAGTTTTGAAAATGGAAATAAATATACAGAAGTAGTTAAAAATAAATTAAAAGGTGAAAAAATAGTTTCTATTTGTGCAGATATAGAAGATCAAATTATGGGTTTGGATAAAGAAGAAAGAGAGTCTTTTATGAGAGAAATTGGATTAAATAAAACAGGCTTAAATAAATTAATTAGAGAAGGATATGATTTGTTAAACCTAGATACGTATTTTACGTCTGGTCCTGAAGAAAGCAGAGCTTGGACAATTAAAAAAAACACTTTAGCACCTCAAGCCGCTGCTGTAATTCATACAGATTTTGAAAAAAACTTTATAAGAGCAGAAGCTGTATCTACTGAAGATTTTATTAAATTTGGAAGTGCTGAAAAATGTAAAGAAAACGGAAAACTCAGAATTGAAGGGAAAGAATATATTGTAAAAGACGGAGACGTGCTACTCTTTCGTGTCAATCCTTGACCATAATTTTCTCATACTGAAATAAACTAGCGTCGCTAAAATTATTAAATAAATTATAACTTTAGTACCAGTTTTATGTCTAGCTTCTAGATGAGGCTCTGCTGCCCAAGTTAAAAAAGTAGTAACGTCTTTAGCCATCTGTTCTACGCTAGTTTCAGTACCATCTGAATAATCAATTATACCTTCCATTAAAGGATTTGACATTTTTATTTTGTTGCCACTCATATACTTATTGTAATGAACACCTTCGTCTAAAATGAATCCTGGAGGTGGATCTTCATAACCCATCAAGATTGAATAAATATAATTTGCTCCTCCTGGCCTAGCTTTTACAAGAACTGACATGTCAGGAGGGTACGCCCCACCATTAGCTGCCATTGAAGCATTAACGTTTGGATAAGGGCTTACAAATTTATCAGAAGGTCTTCCAGGTCTTGTGAACATTTCTCCTTCACTATTAGGTCCATCCTTTACTTCAAAATTTGAAGCTATCACTTTTACCTCTTCTAATGAAAACTCAGGCCCACCTTTTTGGCTAAGATTTCTATAGCTTAAATACTGCATTGAGTGACAAGATGCACAAACTTCTTGATAAACCTGATAACCTCTTTGTAAAGATGCTCTATCAAATTTTCCTGTCAGACCTGCAAAACTCCATTTAACTTTTAGTAAATCGTTACTAGTTTCTGCTGATTTGAGTATGGTTGAAACAAAAAGAGAAAAAATTAACAGTGCACCAAAAAAAAATGTATTTAATAAGCTACTTTGTTTCATTAAAAACTTTATCTTTTCTTCCTAAAGCTGGATTTGCTCCACTAGATAAAACTGGCTCAGAAATGCTTAAAGGAATTGGCTCAGTCTTTTCTAAAAAACCAAGTGCTGGTAGAATTATTAAAAAGTGAGCAAAATAATAAATAGTGGATATCCGTGCTAAAATTAAATAAGTACCTTCTGCTGGCATAGCTCCTAAATAACCTAGTGCAAGAACGTCTATTACAAATATCCAAAAAAATTGTTTATAAATAGGTCTAAATATTGCTGATCTTACTTTGCTTGTATCTAACCATGGAAGTATTATTAAAACAAACAATGCTCCAAACATTAGCAGAACGCCGCCTAGCTTGTCTGGTACAGCTCTTAATATTGCATAAAATGGAAGTAGATACCATTCAGGAACAATATGTGCAGGAGTCACCATTGGATTTGCAGGAATATAATTATCTGCATGACCCAAAACATTTGGAGAAAAAAATACAAAACCAGAAAAAATAATCATAAACATCAATAATGCAAAAATATCTTTGACTGTGATATAAGGATGAAAAGGAACCGTATCTTTAGAAGGTTTCTTAATATCTATACCTATTGGATTGTTATTGCCCGGAATATGTAGTGCCCAAATATGTAAAACGACAAGACCTAAAATTAAAAAAGGAATAAGATAATGTAAACTAAAAAATCTTGTTAAAGTTGGATTGTCGACAGAGTATCCTCCCCATAACCAAGTAACTATACTTTCTCCAACTAGAGGAATTGCACTAAATAAATTTGTTATTACAGTAGCTCCCCAAAAACTCATTTGTCCCCAAGGTAAGACGTAACCCATGAACGCCGCAGCCATCATAAGAATATAAATTAGCATCCCAATAATCCATATTAATTCTCTTGGAGATTTGTAAGATCCATAAAATAACGATCTAAAGATATGAATATAAACTGCTAAAAAAAACATAGATGCACCATTGCTATGAATATATCTGATTAACCAACCATAATTTACATCTCTCATAATTTTTTCTACACTTTCGAAAGCCATATCTGCGTGAGCTACGTAGTGCATTGCTAAAACTATTCCAGTTATAATCTGTGTCATCAAACAAAAAGTTAATATTCCACCAAATGTCCACCAGTAATTTAAGTTTTTAGGTGTGGGATAATCGGTTAAGTGCGCACCTAAAGATAGTATTGGCAGTCTGTCATTAAACCATTTACCGGCTTTTGATTTTGGTACGTATTCGTGTTCGCTCATATTTTTTACCCAATCTTAATTATATTGTTATCAACAAATTCATACTTTGGAATTTCCATATTTTTTGGAGCAGGTCCTTTTCTAATTCTTCCTGATACATCATAATGCGATCCATGACATGGACAAAACCAGCCATTAAACTCTCCTTTATCTTTTAAGGGTACACATCCTAAATGTGTACAAACACCTAGCATTACTAACCATTCATCTTTTCCATCTTTTACTCGCTCTTCATCTTTTTGAGGATCAGGTAAATCTTTTAAAGAAACGGATCTAGCTTCTTTGATTTCTTCTTCTGTTCTTCTTTTTAAAAAAACTGGCTTACCTCTCCACAAAACCGTAATTGACTTTCCTGGCTGTACTTGGCTAACATCTACCTCAGTGGTAGCCAAAGCTTTGACAGATTCGTCTGGATTCATTTGATGAATTAGAGGCCAAACAACTGCGCCTAAACCAACTGCACCTAAAGTGTAGCTAGCTGTGAAAAGGAAATCTCTTCTTTCTTTTTTTTCTACTTGTTTGCTCATTATTATATATTTAGTATTAATTAGGAATTAATTAAAACTAATTATAAACTTTGCTAGGGGTAAAAATGACACATAAATTAACCATAAATGATTGATATTGCTCTTTATAAACCAGATATTCCTCAAAATACGGCTGCAATAGTTAGATTGGCAGCCTGCATGCAACTAAAAGTCCATATAATTGAACCTTGTGGATTTAATTTAAACGACTCAAGGTTTAAAAGGGTGACTATGGATTATTTAAAAATGACTAAAATAATTAAATACCTGGATTTTGAAGATTTTAAAAAAAAAAATATCGATAAAAGAATTATTTTAATGACTACTAAATCAAATATTTTTTATCATAAATTTAAATTTAAAAAAAATGATATTCTTCTGTTAGGAAGGGAAAGTGCGGGTGTGCCAGCTGAAATTCATAAAGAAGTAAAAAATAAATTAAAAGTTCCCTTGAGTGAAAATGCAAGATCGCTTAATATTGCGATGACAGCAGCAATTGTTACATCAGAAGCGTTGAGACAAAATAATTATTTTGAATGAAAAATCAAATAAACATTAAGAAAAAAATTACAAGTAATTGGTTTAAATTTTTACAATATAAAATTATTGAGGAATTTAAAAAAATTGAAAATAATTCAAGTAAAAAAAAAATAAATTTTGTTAAAAAGGTCTGGAAAAAAAATAGATCTAATGAAGGGGGTGGTACTTCATTTGTTTTAAGTAATGGAAAAGTATTCGAAAAAGTTGGGGTTAATCATTCTATTGTATCGGGAAAATTTTCAAAAAATTTTAGGAAAAATATTTTAGGTGCAGAAAAAAATGGCAATTACTGGGCTTCCGGTATTTCTGTAGTTGCTCACATGAAAAATCCAAAAATACCTGCATTTCATTTTAACACTAGATATATAGTTACTGAGAAAGACTGGTTCGGTGGAGGAATGGATGTGACACCTAGCCACGAAGATAAAAAAGAAAAAAACTTTTTGCAAAAAGAGTTAAAAAAATTATGTCTATCCAATAATAAAAACTATAGTAAATACAAAAAGTATTGCGATAAATATTTTTACCTTAGACACAGGAATGAGCCAAGAGGAATAGGTGGAATTTTTTTTGACTACGAGACAAAAAACTGGGAAAAAAATTTTAAATTTGTTAGAGATTTAGGAGTCTGTTTTATAGGAATAACCAAAAGTATTATTAATAAAAAAATGATAAAAAATTGGAATAACAAAGATAAAGAAAAACAACTATTAAAAAGAGGGAGATACGTGGAATTTAATTTACTGTATGATAGGGGTACCAAGTTTGGATTAAATTCAGGAGGAAACATTGATTCTATATTGATGTCATTACCTCCATCGGCAAAATGGAAATAAAATGGAAAAAGAACCTTTAACAATTAATGGATTAAAAAAATTAAAAGCAGAACTTGAAGAGCTTAAGAATATTAAAAGGCCAAAAATAGTAGCAGCGATTGCTGAAGCAAGATCTCATGGTGATTTAAAAGAAAATGCTGAGTATCATGCAGCAAAAGAACAACAAGCTTTAATGGAAGGAAGAGTGCTAGAGATTAATGATATTATTGCGAGAGCAAATGTAATCGATGTCACTAAAATAGAAAATAACGGAAATGTAATTTTTGGTTCAACTGTTTCATTATTAGATTTAGAAACAAATAAAAAAAATACTTACAAAATAGTAGGTAAAGACGAAGCTGACATTAATTTAAATCTATTATATTTTAAATCACCAATAGGAAAAGCTTTGATTGGTAAAAGTTCAAAAGATTTAGTAACTGCAATTACTCCTTCTGGAGAAAAAAATTTTGAGATATTAGATATAAAATATATTTAGCTCTTTGACTTATTAACAATTGAATTAATTATTTTTTCATCCAAAGAAAAATTATTTTTAACCCATTCATCTTCTAATTTCTTAAGAGTTAGACCAATTTTTTTACCGTCTTTAAGACCTTGCTTGATTAAAAATTGACCATTCAAAGGGAATTTAGGTACTTGAAAAGTGTCTATCTCCTCTATTTTTTTAATCAGTGTACTTTGGTCAAATTTTTTTTCAACACTAAAAATATACATTAATAATTTTTTTATATTTTTTTTTCCCATATAATATATTTTTTTTTTAAAATTGGTTTTTAAAAAATTTTTATCGTTTTTAAATTCTGTATAATGTTTTGATATATAAAATAAATTATCTTTTAATTTATTTGATGCTTTATATTTGTGACAAAAATATTCAAAATTATCAGAATCATCCACTAACAAAGACGCAAAAATACTTTCCACTTCCTGACTTATATTTTTTCTTTTAGTAAACAGTAAAAGTTTCTCTAGTCTTTTAAAATATTTCAATTCTGGAAAAATTATTAAAAAAATTTCTTTTAGATCTTCATTTTCTAAAAGTACATCTACATTATTCAATTTAAAAATTTTATATAATTCATTCATCATACGTTCCTTTGAAAGATTTTTAATACCATCTAAATTTAACTTAATTGCTTCTATGGTTTTATGATCTGTTTCTTTACATTCGTATTGTATTGAAAACCTTAAAAATCTAATAATTCTTAAATAATCTTCTTCAATTCGAGATGCAGGATCACCTATAAATCTTACAATTTTTTTTTGTAAATCTTTTTTTCCAAATTGAGGATCGTAAAAATTTCCTTTTTTATCCATATAAATAGAATTTATAGTAAAATCTCTTCTTTTTGAGTCTTCTAGCCAATCATCAATAAAAGAAACATCTGCATGTCTTCCGTCTGTTTTTATATCTTTCCTAAGAGTAGTAATTTCAAATTTAAAATTTTTTAAAATTAATGTTATAGATCCATGTTCCACACCAGTATCTATTATTTTGAATTCGCTTCCTTGAAATTTTTTTTTAATTTCTTCTGGAGTCAAAATACACGCTATATCAATATCATCTATGTCTTCATTGGATATGTGTTTTCTAACACATCCTCCAACAAACATTGCTGTTGGAATATTTTTATAACTTTCTTTTTCTAGAATACTAAATAAAGTTTTTATTTCTTTTGATCTATAAAAAGGAAAAAATACTTTCAGTATCCCATTATTAAAGATTTTATTTAGAGAAAATTTTTTCATTAATTTGGCTGGGGCACTAGGATTCGAACCTAGGATGGCGGTATCAAAAACCGCTGCCTTACCGCTTGGCTATGCCCCAAAGTTATCGGTTTGATATATCATAAAAACAAAAAATTAAATAGTTTTTGTCATTACACACCAACAATGTGGAAGTTTTTTCTTTATCTTTTTAAACCCCAATGTAGCTGATCTTTTATTCAAGAATATACCAAAACATACTGAACCAGAGCCAGTCATTCTTGAAAAGTAACAGTTTTTTTGTAAATTTATTAAATCTAAAATTTCTACTATTTTCTTATGTTTTTTTTCAACTATTTTTTGAAGATCATTTTTCTGCTTTTTCAAAAAACTAATATAAGCTCCTCTAGTTTTGAAATTGTTGCTTACAAATTTAGTTGGAGAGCTGAAGGTTTTTACTTGAGAGTAAATTTTTTTTGTAGAGCAATCAAAATTAGGTTTCACTAAAATAAAGTAAAATTTATAATTTTTTTTGATTTTAGTAATTTTTTTCATGTTTTGCTGGAAAGTATTTTTAAAAAAAAATAAATTTATATCTGATCCTATTTTTTTTTCAAAAATTGATTTGATTTTACTGTTAATTTTATTATTTAAAAAAAAATTTAAAATAAAAATAGAATTTGACGTTCCTCCCCCTAACCCACTAAAAACTGGAATTTTTTTATCAATTGTAATCTTATATTTAATTTTAGAGTTTAATAAATTTAAATTTCTCAAAATTGATATAGTTTTTTTAATCGAATTACTTTTATTGTCTATATGTCTTGCAAATTTACCTTTGAATTTAATTATGTCTTTTTCTTTATAGATTCTCTTAATGCTAATTTTATCGTGTAAATCTAGTAATGTCGAATTTGTTTGAATGTTATGCAAATATTTATTTTTTCCGGTTATTCTTAAAAATAAATTTATTTTTCCATGAGATTTGATCATTTTTAGATTTAACTTTTAATTCCGAATAATAATTTTTCTTTTACTTTTTTCCTAAGCTCGTCATCTGTAGAGTCTAAACTTAAAACGTATTTCCAATAATATCTTGCTTGTAAATTTTTGTTATTCATCCATAGTACGTCAGCGTAATGATCGTTAACAACCGGGTCTGAAACCATAAGCATTATTGCAGCCTCTAAATATTTTTTTGCCTCTTTGTAATTTTTAAGTTTGAATAATGCCCAACCAAGAGAGTCTATAATATATCCATCGTTTGGTTTTAATTCATTGGCTTTTTTTAACATTTCTAACGACCTGTTTATATTTAATCCTTTTTCTATCCATGAATAAGCTAGATAATTAATTACATAAGCTTGATTAGGTGAGACACTAAGTGAATTAAGTAAATCAGTTTCAGCTTTGTCCCATTGATTTAGTCTTTCATATGCTATCCCTCGTCCTTCAGATACTGATGCATAAAGAAAATGTTTATTGTCTATTTGATTCAATACCTTAGAGTACAGAGCTACAGCATCTTCATATTTTTCTCTATTTTTTAAAAATTCTGCAAATTCGTAGATATGAAGTGAATTTGGGCTTTTAATTTCTTTAAAACTTTTATTTAATAATTTTATAGCCTCCTTGGTTTTTTTTTGTTTAAGCAAAATTGATGCTATTTGTTTAGAAGCGTGCCAATTATAAATGGATCCACTTTCTTTCAATTTAAAATATTTTTTTATGGACAGATCATAGTTTTTGATTGCATAAGAATTTTCAGCATACAAAGCATCGAATGAAACAAAATTAGGATTTAAATATTTGGCTAAATTTAAATAAAAGTTTGAGGCGGTGTAATTTTTTTGTGCAGATAAAGCATTAGCAAACACATATAACAGCTCGGCTACTACATCAGAAATATTAGAACAATCAAACTTATTACTTAATTTTTTATCTTTAAGATCTAGACTGGTTTGACTTAGAATCAAGTTTCTAGGATATTCTTTTAAAGAAAAATCGATAATACTTTTTGCTTCTTTTGTTTTACCTTTCGAAACTAAGTAATTAGCATAAAAAAAGTAATACCTAGAATAATCGATTTTTGATTCAAAAATTAATTTATTGAATTCAGTAGTAGTGTTGGAAGAATTGTAGTAGCAGTGAATTAAAGACCTTTGTATCTTTTTAATGCTCTCGAATCTATCTGAAATTTTTTCGTTTTTTTGAAGCGCTTGGTCTATATTTTGAATATTGTCAAAGCTTATCCAGTTTTCCAGTGATGTTGCTAAGAGATTTTTTATACTTTCATTAGAGCTGTTCTTAGATAGTTTACTAATATATTTAGATGCCCTTTTAAAATTCTTACTTTTTAAATAATAAATAGAATTTATTAAATTGCTCTCAAAATTATCTAAATTATTTTTTTCTAATTTTTTTGCATATTTTAATGCTTCTTCAAACTTGTTAAGTGTAATTAAAGAATATTGAAAATAATGAGAAAAAACATAGTGACTACTCTCTAAACCTTTCAACTTTTTGAAAAAATCATAAGATTTTTCATAATCCTGATTTTTAATAGATAATAATCCAGAAAAATAATTAGAATAATTCTCTTTCCCTGAGTAACTTTCTTGGTTTTTTGAAGCAGCTATTTTATACGTGTTAAAAAATAACATACTTATAATAATTATCTTGAATATAACTTTTAAGTTTTTCATAATTATAAAAATGACAAAAAAAATTAATTCTAAACTAACAAAATTAATTAGATATTATAACTTAATTAATCATAACCTTATATATGATAAAAAATCTATAAATCGCTTCAAATTTGCCGATAATTATTTAATTAAAAAAGGAAAAAACAAAGAGCTACAAAACCTAAAAAATAAAATTTCTAAAATAAAAAATTGTGATTTAAGAAGGAATTCAACTAATATTGTCTTTTCAGATGGTAATCCGAATTCTAAAATTATGATTCTGGGAGAAGGACCTGGTGCCAACGAAGATTTAGAAGGTGTACCTTTTATTGGTAGAGCTGGTCAACTTCTGGACAAAATGCTTTTATCTATAAATTTAACTAGAGGTAGTGTTTATATAACTAATGTAGTTAATTATAGACCTCCAGAAAATAGAAGTCCTACAGAAGAGGAGATTCAAAGATACCTTCCATATTTGACGGAACATATAGAAATTATAAAACCTAAAATTTTAATCTTATTAGGCAGCACTGCTTTAAATACAATTATAGGTAAAGAAGAAGTGATTTCTATGGCTAGAGGAAAATGGTCAAAAAGAAAAATAGGTAATTGTGTGACCAATGTTATAGCTTCTTTTCATCCAGCTTTTTTAATGAGACAGCCTGGACAGAAAGCTATGTCCTGGATAGATCTAAAAATGATTAAAAAAAAGATAATAGAATTAAAAATTAAAATTGAAAAATAAAATAATTACTGCTGGTATCGATGAAGTTGGAAGAGGTTGTTTAGCTGGTCCAGTTGTGTCTGCTGCGGTAATACTTAATGAAGATATAGATTTAAAGCTACTTAAAGATTCTAAAAAAATTAATTTTAATAAAAGGTTGAAAATAGCTAATTATATTAAAACTAATTCTTGCTACGCCATAGGTATCTCCTCTGTAAAAGAAATATTTGACATAAACATTTTAAAAGCATCATTATTATCTATGAAAAGAGCAGTTAAAAAACTTTCAAAAAAACCTGGGCTATTATTAATTGATGGTCCTTATGCTCCAGAAGGGTTAAATAATTGTAAGACAATTATAAAAGGAGATGAAAAAATCAAATGCATAAGTGCTGCCTCAATAATAGCTAAAGTTTATAGGGACCTGCTTATGATGAATTTAGCTAAAAAATTTAAATATTACTCGTGGGAAAGAAACTTTGGATACGGAACTAAAGCACACATTGAAGGCATAAAAAAATACGGGGTGACCGAACATCACAGAAAAAAATTTAGTCCTGTACACAATATGTTGACAAAATAATTATCGAGAGCACTAGAAGCTTAACATTTCACGTAAAATCATTTGACCCTAGATTCAATTTAGAGTTGAATCTTTAAATGTCAAATTTTTCTAACAAAATTGTAAATGGAGACTCTTTAAGAGAATTAAAAAAAATTCCTTCTAAGTCTTTTGATTTAGTATTTGCTGATCCTCCTTATAATATGCAAATTGGCAAAATTCTGACAAGACCTGATGCAAGTAAAGTAAAAGGAGTAAATGATAAATGGGATCAATTTCAAAGTTTTAAACACTATGATAATTTCTGCAAAGAGTGGCTAGTTGAGTGTAAAAGAATTCTAAAAGATAACGGTAGCATTTGGGTTATTGGTTCATATCACAATATTTTTCGTCTTGGATATCAATTACAAAACTTAGGGTATTGGTTACTAAATGATGTTATATGGAGAAAAAATAACCCCATGCCTAACTTCAGAGGAACAAGATTTACCAATGCACATGAAACTTTAATATGGGCTTCCAAAAACAAAAAATCTAAATATACATTCAATTATCAATCTCTAAAGTGTTTAAACGATGATTTACAAATGCGCTCTGACTGGAAATTGCCAATATGTAATGGAAAAGAAAGAATTAAAAAAGGTGGAAAAAAATTACACTCTACTCAAAAACCAGAGTCTCTTTTACATAGAGTGTTATTAGCAACGACAAATAAAAATGACTCAATTTTAGATCCATTTTTAGGTACGGGCACAACTGCAGTCGTAGCCAAAAAATTGGGAAGGAAATTTTACGGAATTGAAAAAGATAAAAAATATTTTAAAGCTGCTTATCAAAGAATTAAAAATACTAAGGTTTTTGAGGACAGTATTTTAGATACAATTGTTAATAATAAATCAAAACCTAGAATACCTTTTGGATCTCTTGTTGAAATGGGTATCTTAAAACCTGGAACTACATTGCATGACTCAAAACAATTACACAATGCTAGAGTTATGGTGGACGGAAGTATAAAATGTAATAACACCGAAGGTTCCATTCATAAAGTTGCAGCTCAAATTCTCGGTGCAGAAAGTTGTAATGGCTGGACTTTTTGGCATTATAATTTTGATGGAGCTATAACTCCTATAGATAATTTGAGAAAAAAATTATTTTCTAAAAACCTTACCTAAATAAAACTCTCTTAAAAATTTATTATTAATTAAGAATTTTATTGCTAGATTTCTTAAATAGATTACTACAGGATTGGAAAAGTGAAAAATTGTATAGTTTAAATATGATCTAATTTTAATTTGATTAGTCCGTTTTAATCTATTTTTAAAATACCCTATTTCAAAATTTTTTTCATTATCTTTTAATTTTTTATATAATTCTTCAGCAGCTTCAATTGACTGGGACGCACCCTGAGCCATTGTTGGTGGAAAGCTATAAAAAGCATCTCCTACGTAGAAAATATTTTTATATTTGGGCATAACGGGTTTATCAGAAATATAAATTCGCCAAGATTTTAAGTTCTCTTTTAATAAAAACTTTAATTCTATATTGTCTTTTAAAACGGTTTCATTTAATAAAGTGACGTGGTCCACATTTTTATTATTTGATTTATTTCTAATTATACATACTAAATTCATTTCTTTTTTATGGCCTACTGGATAAATTACAATATGATAGTTAGGTCCCATAATTAATGAAATATTATTTGCATTTATATTTTTGATAAATTTTTGTTTTACGATTGCTCTCACAGCAACAGCTCCAAAATAGTTAGGATCAATTTTTTTTTGTTCAATTATAGATTTTGTATTAGAAAAAATTCCGTCAGATACAATTAAATAATCTGCTTCATCTACGGAATTGTCTTCAAATTGTAATTTTAATTTTTCCTTAGATTTTTCAATATTTTTTAATTTTTTTCCAAATACAATAGAGTTTGTGAATAATTCACTACGTAAAAATTTAATTAAATTAGACCTTTTTATTGTAGTATATTTATCTTTTTCTTTGTTAAAGGTAGTTAAGTCCAATTCACAAATTTTTTTATTGTTTTTGTTGTAAAAATCTAATTTTGATGGGTTGTATTTTTCTTCATGACCTAAGTTGCTTAATCCTAATTCATTTAAAATTGAAGAGCTATTTACTGAAAGTTGAATGCCGTAACCTTCATCTAAATTAATAGAATCATTTTTTTCATATATAATAAATTTATATTTTGAGTTTTTTTTTATAAAATTTGCAAATGTAAGACCTGCTATACCTGATCCAATAATTATAATTTTTTTTTCCATTAAAATAAAGTTTCTACTTGTTTAAATATTTTTTTTGTAAAAGTAGGAATAAATTCTTTATTTTTTCGAATAGAATACCAAGTAAAATTTACAGGAATTTTATTTGAAAATTTGTAATACACATTTAATTTTAATTTTTTATTAGAAATTGAGTTTTTGTAATTACAAAGAAAACTCCATTTTGAATTTAAAGTTTTAATTGAAGGTTCTTTAATCAATGGTAAATAAAATTTACTTAAAAATCCTAGATTATTTTTTTTAGTTAAAGCAATTTTTTTATTTTTACTTAAATAACAAAAAACGTCATATCTTTTTGATTTACTTTTAAGTTTAACTTTGGACTTTATTTTTTTTGTAGATTTATAATATTGACATATTTTTTTTAAATCACATAAGTAGCATTTTGGATCTTTAGGTTTACAAACAAGTGCACCTAATTCCATAATTGACTCTACAAAATCTGAATTTCTTTTAGTTTTAAATAAAATTTTATCATTTTTTTCAATTAACTTATTAAAATTAATTTTTTCTTCATTTTTATTTAGAATTCTTGATAAAACTCTTCTAACATTGCCATCAATTGCTAATGTAGGTTTATTGTACACCAAGGCCAACAATGCGTTAGCAGTATAATCTCCTATTCCAGGTAATTTTTTTAAATCATAAATATTATTTGGTAATTTCGAATTTTTTTCTTTTACTAGTATTTTCGAACATAATAACAAGTTTCTGGCTCTTCTATAATAACCTAGCCCCTCCCACATTTTTAAGACTTTTTTTTCTGAAGACTTTGATATAGATTTTAAATTAGGAAACTCTTGAGTAAATTTGTCAAAATACGGTATAACAGTTTTCACCTGGGTTTGTTGCAGCATAAACTCGCTTAAAAGTCTGTAATAAAGCTTTTTTGGTGACTTTTTACCAACACGCCAAGGTAAAGATCTTTTATTATTATCGTACCATGCTAGAATTTTTTTTGGTAAATTAGGATTAAGATGCATAATAAAAAAAATAATACTAGTAAAAGCAATAAATTCATACAAGGATTAAGGCCTTTTTCTAACTCTTTGCCGCATGGTTTGAAAAGTTTATTAAAAAAAGGGGGCTATAACTTTTCCAATATTGTAGATAACTGGGTAAAAATGGTAGGTAAAGATACTTCGGATGTTTGCTATCCTAATACTGTAAAAATGGGAAGTAATATGTCCAATGGCACATTAGTTATAAACGTTATACATGGAAATGAACTAATTGTTGAGTATGGAAAGCAAGAAATTTTAGAAAAAATAAACAGTTTTTTTGGATACAATTGCATTAAAGAAATAAAGCTTAAAATAGTTCAAGAAAAAAAATTGATGAGAAATAACTCAAAAGCTAATAATAACTTCATTAAGTATAATAAAAAAATCAATAATATTAAAAATCAAAAATTAAAGATATCTTTAGATAAACTAATAGAGGCATATAATGAAAAAAATAATTAAAAATTCATTTTTTATATTACTCTTATTTTTGCTTCCCTATTGTGATCAATCTTTGGAAAGTAAAAATACCTCTAATGTCTCTAATAACATAGTTACTGTAAAAGTTTTTTCATCTCTTACGTGCCCACATTGTGCTGACTTTCATAATAAAATTTTTGAAAATTTAAATAAAGAATTTATAAATTTAGGAAAAGTAAAATTTGAACATCATAGCTTTCCATTAGACCTTGCAGCACTCAATGCAGAAAAATTATTGCATTGTAATGATAGAAATGAAATAAATTTTCAATTTCTAGGTGAAATCTATAAAAAACAAAATGAATGGGCAGTAGGATCTGATATAAATAAAATAAATAGTTCTTTAAAAAATTTAAGTGGAAAGTTTGGATTATCTAATGCGCAAATGATAAAGTGTTTAGAAGATAAAAATTTGGAGGAATATATACTTAATCAAAGAGTTCAATCACAAAAAAACTATAAAATAAGCTCTACCCCAACTATATATATTAATGATAAAGTATACAAAGGAAAAATAGACTACCAATCTTTTAAAAAAGTAATTGAAAAATATCAAAAATGAAATTTAAAAAATTAGAATTATCAGGATTTAAATCCTTTTTTGAAAAGACAAATTTTTTTATAGAAGATGGATTGACTGGAATTGTAGGCCCAAACGGTTGTGGTAAGTCTAATATTGTAGAGTCTTTAAGATGGTGTATGGGAGAGACTTCTGCAAAAAGCATGCGGGGCTCAGGTATGGAAGATGTGATATTTTCGGGAACTTCGAACAGACCTGCAAAAAATATTTCTGAAGTCTCAGTTCATATTGAAAATAAAGATAAAGATGGTCCTATTAGCTACAAAGATTTAGATGAAATTGTAATTACTAGAAGAATAGAAAGAGATAAAGGCTCAAAGTATTTTATGAATCTTAAAGAAGTAAGAGCAAAAGACGCTCAGACCTTTTTTGCAGATCTTTCAACTGGAGCTCATTCTCCATCGCTAATAAGTCAAGGACGTATTGGTATGTTGGTGACATCCAAACCTTCTGAGCGAAGAGCTATACTAGAAGAGGCTGCAGGAATTTCTGGTATACATGCTAGAAGAGAGGAGGCAGAGACCAGACTAAATGCAGCTGAAAATAATTTAAAAAGGGCTGATGAGTTAAAAAAGCAGCAGGAAAAACAACTTGAAAACTTAAAAAAACAAGCAGAAGAAGCTACAAAATATAAAGAGATTTCAAAAGAAATTCAAAGCATAGAAGCTGGATTATATTACTTAAAATTATCCGAAATAGATAAGGAAAAAAATAGTATTTCTGAAAAATTAAACGAACAAGATGATGAATTAAGCGCTGTAAAGATAGATTTAAGTCATAATAATCAACTACTAGAAGAAGAAAACAAAAGGCTGGCACCACTAAGAGATAGCCGCATGGAAAGTTTAGCTAAACTTCAAAAACTCAATTTAGAAATGGATAATTTAGAAGAAGAAGAGACTAGAGTAAAAGGGATACAAATTAAACTTCAAACATCTATCGAAACTATAGAGTCAGATATAGTACGAGAACAAAGTATTTCTTTTGACTCCTCATTAAATGAAAAAAGAATACTAGAGGAAAAAAATGAGCTATTAAAAACCGAAAAAGAATTATTTGAAACAGAAACTAAGTCATCAGAAAATCTGAGTCTCTCAAAAAGAAATCTAACTGAACTCAAATCTCAATTAAATAATCTAATAAATAAAATTGAGAATTATATAGACTCAGACAAAAAACTGTCTAAGAATTTATTTAATGAGCTTAAAGACTTGGTAAATAAAATTACCTTATCTCAAGAGGAATATGCTTTGTCATATGGAAAAAATGAGTCAATTAAAAGTGACTCCATCAAAAGAAAGGAAAGAATAAAAAATATTGATATTGAGCTAGAAAACTGGAAAAATTTAAAAAATAATTCTGAAAAAATGCTTAAAGAATTAAACGATAGAAAAAACAAAGTTAAATTAGAATTAAATGAAAATCAAAAAAATCCTGAAAAAATAGCAACAAACAAAGGACAAAATATTCAAAATATTGAAAACACTAAATTAACTACTGAGGAATTAGAAAAAAATCTAAGTAAAGCAGAGGAAAAATATAATTTTATAAATAAAAATATAAAAGAAATTCAGGAAAAATTAACTTCGGTTAGAGAGAACAAAGCCAGAAGCGAAGCGACAATAGAAGGTATTAACCAAAGAAAAAAAGATTTAATCTACTCTTTAAAGAATGATTTAAGACTCGAAAATGAAAAAGATCTTTTGCCAATTTCAGATTTAAATAGTTTAGAATTACGTAATTATCCTTCGATTGAAAAACAAGAGGAGAAATTAGATAAAATAAAACGAAAAAGGGAGTCATTAGGATCAGTAAACCTAAGAGCTGATGAGGAAACAAAAAAATATCAAGACGAAATAAAAAAAATGGAAGATGATAGAGCTGATTTATATTCTGCAATTGTTAAATTAAAATCTTCTATTGATGAACTTAATCAAAGAGGCAGAGAAAAAATTCTAGATGCGTTTGCAAAGGTAAATAGAAAATTTAATGAAGTTTATATTAAGTTATTTAATGGAGGCAGTGCTAAATTAGAATTAGTAGACTCTGATGACCCTTTGGAAGCAGGATTAGAAATGTTTGTATCTCCACCTGGTAAAAGATTGCAGTCAATAACTTTATTATCTGGGGGAGAACAAGCGCTTACAGCTTTGTCATTAATATTTGCAGTATTTTTAGTAAATCCTTCTCCAATATGTGTTCTGGATGAAGTAGACGCTCCTTTAGACGACGCAAATGTAACTAGATTTTGTGCTCTACTAGACGAATTGGTTCAAATTACTCAAACAAAGTTTATTATAATCACACACCATGCCTTGACCATGTCTAGGATGCACAGACTTTATGGTGTAACGATGCCAGAAAAAGGGGTTAGTCAATTAGTTGCTGTAGACCTAGAAAAAGCTGAAGAACTTGTGGCCTAAATTATATGGCGGATAAAAATGACTTTATAACTCGCCTAAAAATTGCAAAATCCAAATTAAAAAAAATACCTAATAATAATAGAAATGGCTCGTTTGTTGGAATTGCCTTTAAATTAGGCACAGAGCTTGTTTCGGCAGTGCTAGTTGGGACAATAATTGGGTTTATTTTAGATAGTTGGTTTGGTACTAAACCATGGTTAATTATAATTTTCTTTTTTTTGGGTTCTATTGCGGGCATTATGAACGTGATAAAAGCCGCTAAAAGAATGCAAGAAAATGAATAATTTATAGGAAAAATATATGGCTACTAATCCAATGCACCAATTTACTGTTAACAGAATTGGACCAGAAATTAAAATAGCTGGGATAGATTTATCTTTCACTAATGCTAGCCTTTTTATGTTTTTGAGTGCTTTATCAATATGTCTGCTGCTTTTTTTAGGCACCAAAGAAAAAAAACTTATTCCTAATAAACTACAACTGATTTCTGAAATGATTTACAATTTTATTGCAAAAATGATTAGTGATACCGCTGGATCAAAAGCAAAACCTTACTTCCCTTTTATATTTAGTTTATTTATGTTTGTTCTTTTTTGCAATATGTTAGGTATGCTTCCATATTCATTCACAGTTACTAGTCATATTATAGTAACTTTGATAATGGCTTTATTTATATTTGTAGCAGTAACTATCTTAGGTTTCGCAAAACATGGTTTTGGTTATTTAAAATTATTTGTTCCTAGTGGTGTTCCAATTATTTTATTACCTTTAATAACAGTCATAGAAATTATATCCTATTTAAGCAGACCTGTTAGTTTATCTGTAAGATTATTTGCTAATATGATGGCTGGACACACTATGCTTAAAGTTTTTGGAGGATTTGTAATCAGTTTAGGAATTCTTGGTGGTTGGTTACCACTTGGTTTTTCAGTAGCATTAACTGGCTTAGAAATATTAGTAGCATTTCTACAAGCTTATGTTTTTGCAATATTAACCTGCATCTATTTAAACGATGCATTAAATCTACATCATTAATAAAAAAGGAGGAAAGATGGAGTTAGAAGCAGCAAAAATGATTGGAGCGGGTCTCGCTGCAATCGCACTAGCAGGAGCAGGAGTGGGTATAGGATTAATTTTTGGTAATTATTTGTCGGGAGCGATGAGAAACCCTTCAGCAGCGCAGAAACAGTTTCCTAATTTACTTTTAGGATTTGCTTTAGCTGAGGCTACTGGATTATTCGGGTTAGTTGTAGCTCTAATAATTTTATTTGCATTTTAGAAAACTAAGCAAATTTAAATGAAGTTAATTTTATTTGTAATTTTAGTTTTTACTTTAAGTCAAATAAGTTTGATTGCAGCTGAGGCTGGTATGCCTCAGCTTGATCCAACTTATTGGGCTTCACAAGCTTTTTGGCTAATTTTAATTTTTACGTCACTGTATTTAATACTATCAAAATTATTCATTCCAAAAATTAAGGATAGTATTGATGATAGAGAAAACAAAATTAAAGATGATCTCGATGAAGCTCAAAAATTGAAAACTACTGCAGAAGAAAAACTTCGAGAATATGAGGTAACTATTGAGAATGCAAAAAAAGAAGTTCAAAAAAACTTATTTGAAAGTAAAAATAAGTTGAACGAAGACATAAAAAATAAAAAAAAAATATTTGAAAAAGAGATAGAATTAGAATTAAAAAATACAGAAAAAGAAATCGAAAATTTTAAAAAAAACTCTTCTATAAATGTTATTTCCATATCAGAAGAAATAACATCTAAAGTTATAGAAAAAATATCAGGGGAACCAATGAATCTTAGTAGTGTTAAAGCAGCAGTATTAGAAACTTCAAAAAATATGGATAAACAATAATGATGTTTGATGCAACTTTTTGGGTAGCTATATCTTTCTTTATTTTTTTAGGTCTACTTTTGTATTTTAAAATTCCTCAAAAAATAAACCAAAGTTTAAATGGCAGTATAGATCAAATTAAGAATGAAATAGAGGATGCAGAAAAACTTAAAGATGAAGCTAAGAATATATTGAGCGATTATGAAAAAAAACTTAGCAATTCTAAGAAAGAAATTCAAAGTATGATTGATAAAGCAAATGAAGAATCAGAGAAAAATATTTTAAAAGTTAATGCAGATTTTCATGTTCAGACAGAAAATAGGAAAAAAAATGCAGAACAACGTATTAAACAAATGAAAAATCAAGCTTTTAAAGATGTTAAAAATTTATCAGTAAAAATAGCTATCAAATCTATAGAGAGATTGCTGGAAAACTCTTTAGATAAAAATAAACTAGATAAACTATATTTATCTAGTTTGGAACAAACAAAATTAGCACTTCAGAAAAAATCTAGTTAGAATAGGCCATAAAAAAAATGGCAAAAAAAATAATAGTTATCGGTTCAGGTTTTGGTGGATTAGCTGCAGCACTGAGAATACGTGCCAAAGGTTACGATGTAACTCTCGTTGAAAAACATTCTGATCTTGGAGGTAGAGCTAGAGTTTTTAAAAAAGGAAGCTTTACCTACGATGGAGGCCCTACGGTTATAACAGCTCCGTATCTTTTTGAAGAATTATTTTCCTTGTTTAACAAAAAAATTTCTAATTATGTCAAAATTGTTCCCTTAGATTTATGGTACCGATTTGTATTTAATGATGGACAAACCTTTGATTACTCGGGTGATGAAAAATCAATGGAAGAAGAAGTTAAAAAATTTTCAGAAAAAGATTTTGAGGGTTATAAAGATTTGGTAAATTTTACTGAGAAAATTTTCAATAAAGGTTTTACTGATTTGTCAGATAAACCATTTAATAATCTTACTTTTATGCTCAAGCAGATACCTTCACTATTAAGCTTAAAAAGTTATCAGTCTGTTTATAAATTAGTATCAAATTATATAACAAATGAAAAATTGAGAAGAGTTTTTAGTATGCATCCTCTTTTAGTAGGAGGCAATCCTTTTACAACTACATCAATTTATACGCTAATTTTATTCTTAGAAAAAAAATGGGGTATCCATTACTCAATGGGAGGTACTGGTGGCGTTGTAAAAGCATTAGAAAAATTAATGGAGGAAGAAAATATTAAGATTATTAAAGACGCTGAAGTAACTGAGATTATTTCAAACGATAACAAGGTTAAAGGAATTAAGATTAATGATTCTGAAATCATCGAATGTGATTATATAGTGTGTAATTCTGATCCTCCAAATGTTTACCAAAATTTAATCAAATCAAAAAATAACTATAATTTTTTATTTAAGCAAAAGATGAAAAGAATGGATTATTCTATGGGTCTATTTGTTTATTATTTTGGATCAAAAAAACAATACAAAAATGTGGCCCATCATACTATTTATTTCGGAAATTCTTATGAAAAACATTTAGATAAAATTTTTGAGAAAAAAATATTATCCGAAGATATTAGTTATTACTTGCACAGACCTTCTGCTACAGATCCTAACATGGCTCCAAGTGGTCAAGATGCATTTTATGTTTTAGTTCCTGTACCAAACAATCTATCAAACATAAATTGGTCGAATGAAGGTGAAAAATTTAAAAATTTAGTTTTAGAAAAAATGGATAATTCAGTATTACCAGGAATAAAAGAGAATGTTGTTAGTGATTTTTATTTAACCCCTGATTACTTTGAAAAAGAACTAGCAACATTACATGGCTCTGGATTTTCAATTCAACCTAAATTTTCGCAGTCTGCGTATTTTAGATTTCATAATCAGTCAGAAGTATTCGAAAATTTATATTTTGTAGGAGCTGGAACACACCCTGGAGCAGGAATGCCGGGAGTTCTATCATCTGCTAAAGTATTAGATAAATTATTTTAATGAGCATTAATTTATTAGAAAAACACGCAAAATCTTTTTACTGGGCAAGTTTCTTCTTATCTAAAGAAACATTTAATAAATGTTCCTCTTTATACAACTTTTGTAGAACTTTAGATGATATTGTTGACGATGATGACAAGCTTGAAATTAAAAAAGAAAATTTTCTAAAATTTAAAAAAAATTTTATAAATAAAGATTTTAATAATCAAATTATAAAAGAAATGTGGACGATAATAAATAGTGAAAAAATTTCTGAGAAAGTTGTAATTGATTTATTTGACGGGGTTGAAACAGACTTGGAGGAAAAAGTCCAAATTAATTCAAAAAAAGAATTATTAGTCTACTCTTATAGAGTTGCCGGAACAGTCGGCTTGATGATGTCTAAGATTTTACAAGTAAAAAATAAGGAGGCTCTAAAAGGTGCAGTTGATCTTGGGGTCGCAATGCAACTTACAAATATCGCTCGTGACGTTTGTGAAGATAGAGGTCGTAATCGTCAATATATTAAACCTGATTTTTCTGCAATTAAGGAAATTGTAAACGACTCACAAATATTTTATCAAAAATCTTTTAATTCAATTAGTAGTATACCATTAAAATCAAGATTTTCAGTTATTGTAGCAAGACGTGTTTATAAAAAAATCGGTGATTATATTTTAAAACAAAAAAACACAGAAAATTACAATAAAGCAGGAAAAATTTATGTTCCAATTTTTGAAAAAATAATTCAGACTTTTTTGTCTATTTTTGACTTTATTAAGTTATTATTTGTTAAGCAGGTAGTTTACGATAATCATATAAACCATAATGTTTTAGAGAAAGAAATTAATTTGAATGAAAGAATTTGACTATGTGATCATTGGCGGAGGGTGTGCAGGGCTATCATTATCTTACGAACTTGAGGTAAATGAAAAATTAAAAGATAAAACTTTAGCAATTATTGAGCCTCGTAAAGAATATAAAAAAGATAAAACTTGGTCTTTCTGGAAGGTATTTGATCATAATTTTGAGGATTGCGTAATAAAGAGTTGGAAAAATTTTACAATCAACTCTTCAAAAGACTCTCTAGAGTTAAAAAGTAAAAATTTTCCTTACCAGAGTATAGATAGTGGAAAATTTTATGAAAAAATTAATTCAAAACTATCCTTTAACCCAAATATAAGTTTTTTCAAAAATCTTAATGAGATTAATTCAAAAAATTCAATTATTTTTAATAGTGTGTTTGAAGGTGAACTAAACAAATCAAATTTATGGCAACACTTTCAAGGAATCGAAATTGAGACATCAAAAGATATTTTTGATGATGGTATTGTAAATTTGATGGATTTTAATTGCGATCAAAGAAATGATGTTCATTTTTTTTATACTCTCCCCTTTAGAAAAAATAGAGCTTTGATTGAAACAACATGGTTATCAAATTTAGAAGATCAAAGTCTTATGGATTACGATTTACAACTAGAAAATTATATCAAAAATAATTTAGGAATAAAAAATTATAAAATAAATTTTACTGAAAAAGGAGCTATACCATTATTTTACCCATTATTTAAAAATGATGAAAAAAAAATTAATATTGGATCTGCCGGAGGAATGACTAGATTAAGTACGGGATATACTTTTTTAAATATTCAGGAACATAGTAAATATATAGTAAGAAATATTGAAAAAATTGAAAAAATAAAAACATTCAGTCTTGGAAAAAAATATCATTTTTTAGATAAAGTATTTTTAAAAGTTCTAAAAAAATATCCAGAAAAAATGCCAAAAATATTTTTAGATATGTTCAAAACTTCCTCTAACACAGTTATTAAATTTTTATCTAACAAAAGTAATGTTTATGAAGACATTAATATTATAAGCAAAATGCCTAAGTTAATTTTTATAAAAGCACTATTCAGCTAATGGAAAGAATAAATTTTATACATTCCGTTATATTTTTTAATTTATGCATTTTGATAATTCCATTTTATCTCATGCTAAATTTTGAACCTGTAATACTTTGTTTGTTCTTAATATTAATTTTGGGAATTTCTCATGGAGCATTAGATAATATTAAAGGAAGAAAACTTTTGAAATTGTTTGGTTACAAATCTACTATATCTTTTTATCTTGCCTATATATTAATTTCTCTTTTAATAATAATTTTCTGGTTAATATTTCCTAATATTGTTTTATTTTTATTCTTGATTGTAGCATCCTATCATTTCGGTAAAGAAGATACTGTATTCTCTTTTAAAAGAAAATTTTTTATATCTGAATATTTATTCTTTTTAAAAGGATCATCTGTAATCATAGCTCCATTGTTGTTGCAAAGAAATGCCACAAATGAAATATTTAGAATATTAAATTTTAATGTTTTTGAGTCTACAATTTTTAGTGATCAATTTTTAATAATATTATTATGTTTAAGTTTTTTATCATCTTTATACATTTCAAACAAAAAAAACTCTAATTTAAAAGGAATTATGATTATGGATTTTGTATCACTAATTATATTAAATTTTTTCTTAACACCTGTTTTAGCTTTTACACTTTATTTTTGTTTTCTTCATTCAATAAGGCATTCTATAACGCTTATTTTTGAGCTGGATAAATCTTTCAAGTCAGGATTAGTAAAATTTATAAATAAAGCAATCCCTTTAACTTTTGCTACTGGAATAATATTTTTAATTGCAATAATTTTTTTAAATAATTTTTTTAAGCTTGATGAGGCCATTTATAAGGTAATTTTTATTGGTTTGGCCTCACTTACTTTTCCGCATATATTGCTTGAATATCTTTTAGAAAAAAATGAAAAACGAACTTAAAATATATTTAGCTTCACCTAGAGGATTTTGCGCTGGTGTAGATAGAGCAATTGAAATTGTAAATAGGGCCCTAGAGAAATATGGTTCCCCGGTTTATGTACGTCACGAGATAGTACACAATAAGCAAGTCGTGGAAGATTTAAAGAAGAAAGGTGCTGTATTTATTGAAGAGCTAAATGAAATTGATGATAATTCTCGACCAGTTATATTTTCTGCACATGGTGTGCCAAAACAGGTTCCGGAGGAAGCAAAATTAAAAAAATTATTTTATGTTGATGCTACTTGTCCTTTAGTATCTAAAGTTCATAAAGAGTCAGAAATACACCACAAAAATGGATATGATATAATTTTGATAGGACATAAAAATCATCCTGAAGTAATTGGAACAATGGGCCAGCTACCTAAAGGTAGTATAAAACTGATAGAAACTACAAAAGACGTAGAAACTTTAGATTTTAAAAATTTTAAAAAACCTATGGCTTACATCACCCAAACTACTTTGTCTGTAGATGACACTGCAGAAATAATTAAATTATTAAAAATTAAGTTTCCAAACATTAAAGGACCTATTAAGGAAGATATTTGTTATGCAACTACTAATAGACAAAAAGCTGTCAAAAAAATAGCTCCTGAGTGTGATATGGTTTTTATTATCGGAAGTAGAAATTCCTCAAATTCAGTGAGATTAGTAGAAGTAGCAAAAAAAGCTGGATGTAAAAACTCAACATTAATGCATTTCGGAAAAAATCTACCGATTGAAGAAATTAAAAAATGTAAAAAAATAGGAATATCTTCTGGTGCTTCTGCTCCAGAACAACTTGTACAAAATTTAATAAAAGAAATAAAAAAAGATTGTCTCGTATCTATTGAAGAGGTTGTTGTGGCAGATGAAAAAGTAATTTTTAAAATACCAAAAGAATTGAATTAAATGGCTGTATATACAAAATTTTCCCAAGAAAATATTGAATCAATTTTATCAAATTACTCGATTGGTAATTTAGATAATTACAGTGGAATACAAGAAGGTATTGAAAACACCAATTATGCATTATTAGTTGATAAAAAAAAAATATATCTTAACTGTTTACGAAAAACGAGTAAGAGAAAAAGATCTTCCTTTTTTTGCTGAATTAATGGGTGGATTAAATAATTCTGGTTTTAAATGTCCAGTACCAATTCTTAATAAAAATAAAAATCCTATTACTGAATTTAAAAATAAAAAACTTATGATTGTTAGTTTTATTGAAGGTAAAGCTAAAAATGTTCTAAGCCCACAAGATTGTAGGTTAGTCGGGGCAGAAGCAGCAAGAATGCATGAAATAACTAAAAATTTTAAAATTGAAAGAAATAACGATTTATCTGTCATTTCTTGGAGAAAATTATTTGAGTCAGTAAAAACTCAATGCACTAAAATTCACGTAGATTTACCTAAGTTAATAGAGTCAAATTTAAATGATGTTGAAAAAAATTGGCCAAAAAATTTGCCTAAAGGTATTATTCACGCTGATTTGTTTAATGATAATATTTTTTTTAAAGAAAATAAATTTAGTGGAATTATAGATTTTTATTTTTCTTGTAACGATTTTTACGCTTTTGAGATTGCAATTTGTTTTAATGCTTTGTGCTTTGATGGTGCTCAAAATAATTTAAGTTTTAATGTAACAAAAGCTAAAAATTTCATTGAAGGATATAGTTTAATAAGAAAGCTTACAAATGAAGAAAAGAGAAGTATTAAGGTATTGTCTCAAGGTTCTGCCTTACGTTTTCTTCTAACTAGAGTATTTGACGCTCTGAACACTGTAGAGGGCGCTATAGTAAAAGTAAAAGATCCAATGGAATACCTTAAAAGATTGGAATTTCATAAAAAATCTAAAGATTTTGAGGACTATTTTTTTTGATGAAGTACGTTATTTATACTGATGGAGCATGTTTAGGTAATCCCGGGCCAGGAGGATGGGGAGCTGTAATATTTGATAAAAACAAAAATCAAAAAAACATTTCTGGAAAAGAAAAAAATACAACAAATAATAGAATGGAATTGAAAGCACCAATAATGGCATTGAAAAAAATTAAATCTAATTCTGAAATTATAATTTATACAGATTCGACATATGTTAAAAATGGGATTACCGAATGGATAAAAAAATGGGAAAAAAATGGTTGGAGAAACGCAAGTAAAAAACCTGTTAAGAATAAGGATCTTTGGATTTTATTAGACAATTTGAACAGGAAAAATAAAATTACTTGGAGATGGGTTAAAGGTCATTCAGGTAATAAATACAATAATTTAGCCGATGAACTAGCTTCAGATGCTATTAGGTAAAACAAATACTTAATTTAAATCTTTTTAATAAAATTTTCAGCAGCTGACGTTTCACACGTTGCTGTATCTTTTTCCTCTTTAATTGATTTAATCACTTTATTTTCTACTAACATTGTATATCTTACGGATCTTATTCCTAGTCCCTTCTCTGATTTGTCCACTTCTGCGCCAATGGATTTTGTAAAAATACAAAAAGGATCAGCCGCCATAAAGATTTTTTCTTCGACATTTTGAGACTCTCCCCATGCCTTCATAACATTTGGATCATTTACTGAAACACAGATGATTTTTGTAACTCCTTTTTTTTTTTGCTTCCTCAAAATTATTTACGTATCCAGGCAAGTGTTTAGCTGAACAAACTTTTGTAAAAGCTCCAGGCACTCCAATTAAAATTACTTTTTGATTTTCAAATAATGAATTAGAACTGATCGTTTTTACAACATTATCATTATCTAAGTAAAAGAGTTCTACAGATGGTAATTTTTCGCCTTCTTTAATTTTCATGTTGTTTATTTAAAATATATTTTTTTACGTTATTTATTTCGCCATTTAATATATCATATTTTTCTTTTCTATTTGATAAATTTTTCAATTGACTTGGTTTTTTTATTTTTTTTCTTGTCACAGATTGTATTGTTTCTAGAAATTTATATGGATGAGCTGTACCTAGAACTACAGATGTATTAATTTTTTTTGACTGATCTATAGCATGAAAACCTGTTGCAGTGTGTGGATCTATAAAAAATTTATAATTTGAATAAATTTTATTAATCATATTTTTGGTTTGTTTATCAGTAACTCTGAATGCTAAAAAATCATTTTTAATTTTTTTAATTATCTTATGATTTAGTTTAAAATATTTTTTTTCTCTAAGACTGTTCATTAATTGATTTACTTTTACATTATCTTTATTTAAAGCATAAAATAAAAGTCTTTCAAAATTACTAGAAACTTGAATATTCATACTTGGAGAAAGTGAAGCTTTGACTTTTCTTGGTTTGTATTCACCTTTGTTAATTGTTCTTTGCAATATGTCATTTTCATTTGTTGCTACTATAAGTTTTCCAATAGGTAATCCCATTTTCTTTGCCATATAACCTGCATAAACATCTCCAAAATTACCTGTAGGAACTGAAAAATTTATTCTGTTTTTTTTAAGTTTAAAAAATGAATAAAAATAATAGACAATTTGAAACATTATTCTCGCCCAATTAATGGAGTTCACTCCAGACATATTTATCGTCTGTCTAAAAATATCATCTGCGAACATTTCTTTAACAATTTTTTGGCAATCATCAAATGTTCCCTTTATTGCTATATTGTAAATATTTTTGGAACCAATAGTTGTCATAATTTTTCTTTGCATTTTTGAAATTTTATTATGCGGATGCAAAACAAAAACTTTTATATTTTTACGATTATTAAGTGCGGATATTGCAGCTGAACCAGTATCTCCAGATGTTGCCACAACTATATTTGTAGGAAGATCAGTCTTTTTATTAAACTCCTCATAAATATTTCCAATACATTGCATTGCTATATCTTTAAAAGCTAGAGTTGGTCCCAGATAAAGTTCTAACAAATTATATTTTCCTACTTTTACAAGGTTAACTACTTTTTTGTTTCTAAATTTACTGTAAGATTTATTGACAATTTTTTTTATCTGATTTTTTTTAAATGTAGGATAGCAATAACTTGCAATAATCTCTACTGTTAGGTCCACATAACTTAATTTTTCTAATTTTTTTAAATCGCTTTTACTGAATCTTTTAATCATTTTTGGAATAAAAAGACCTCCGTCTGGAGCTAAGCCTCTTTGGAATATTTCTTCAAACTCAAAATTTATTTTTTTATTTCTAGTACTATAATATTTCATTTTTTTTTCTAAAATATAAAAAATAACCAAAAATTGATATTGCAATAGAATACCATGTTATAGCATATTTAAGATGATTATTAGGTAAGTTTACTGTTATTTTTTTGGGCAACGGTATTTTTACATCATTATTTTCTAAATATAGAATAAATTTACCGAATTTTTTTTTATTTATTTTTTCAATTTCATTAAAATTAATAGAAAACCATATGTTTTTTTCTAAGTCATTTTCAGGTTTAAAAATGTTTTTTTTAGGATTTTTTACTAATATGCCAGTAATATTTTTTTTCAAATTCTGATTTATAATATTTTTAGATTTAAATTCTGACTCAATCCAACCTCTATTAATTAATAAATAATTTAAGCTAGAGTCTTCAAATGGTGTTATTACATCGTAACCGGGTTTACCTTGTTCGTTTAAACTGTAAAGAAAAATCTGTTTATCAAGAATATATTTTCCTTCAACATTTACTCTTTGATAGTTTTTTGTGATTTTTTTAGAGTAACTAATTGGATTTGATTTTAATCCTTTTTCAATCTCATCTATTAAATTTTTTTTCCAGTCCAGTCTGTAAATTTGCCATGTTCCTAAAATACAGAATAAAATGACAGACGTAATAACAAAGATGTTAAATAAAAAAAAGTTTTTCAATTAAATTTTAACTTCCCCAAATGTATATAGCAGCAAATAAAAATAACCATACCACATCAACAAAATGCCAATACCATGCGGCGGCCTCAAATCCGAAATGATGTTCGGATTTAAAATGTCCTTGGGTAACTCTATACAAACAAACAGCCAAAAATATTGTTCCAACTATTACGTGAAAACCATGAAAACCTGTGGCCATGTAAAAAGTTGAGCCATATATATTTTGAGAAATTGTAAAAGTTGCGTGATGATACTCATACCCTTGAAAACATGTAAAAATAAAGCCTAAAAAGACAGTTAACACTAATCCATGTAACAAACCTTTTCTGTCATTCTCTAACATTGCATGGTGAGCCCAAGTAACTGTGGTACCGGACAACAACAAAATTAAAGTATTAATCAATGGTATGTCCCAAGGATCAAAAGTTTTTATATCAGCTGGTGGCCAAATACTGCCAATAGATACTGTAGGAAATAAACTTGCGTTAAAAAAAGCCCAAAACCATGCAACAAAAAACATCACTTCTGAGGCAATGAATAACGTCATTCCATATCTATGACTTATTTGTACAACTTCTGTGTGATGACCTTGATGCTCAGCTTCAATAATTACCTCTCTAAACCACATATATGCTCCATAAATTAATAAGGCTGATCCAATTAATAAAAGCCAAAGTGTTTTAGTATGAAAATAATAAACTGCCCCTAAAGCTAAAACTAAAGTTGCAAAAGAGGTGTAAATTGGCCAAGGACTTGGGTCAACCAAATGAAATCCATGTTTTTTTTCGCCAGAAGACATAATTTAAATTTTATTCTTTTTATAATAATCTGATGAAAAGAACGTAAACGATAGTGTCACATCAGATATATTTCTAGTTTTATTATCATCTACAACTTTGGGATCCAAGAAAAATGTGAGTATAAACTCCTGTTTTTCACCAGATTTTAATGTTTGTTTTTCAAAGCAAAAACATCCAATTTTGTTTAAATATATTCCAAAAGGTGAAGGTGAAACATTAAAAGATGCTGAACCTGAGGTAGTTTCGACACTATTGTTTTCTATATTAAATTTAACTGTATGTACTTCACCTGGTTTTAGGTTAAGAGTATTTACTTCAGGGTAAAATTTCCAATCAAGAGATCCGTTCATATTTGTATCAAATCTAACTTTATAATTTTGATCAATTATAATTTTTGGTAATTCTTTCTTTGAAGCATCTTGAGTAGTGCCTCCAAAACCAGTAACTCTACAAAATAAATCATAAAGTGGAACAGCAGCAAACGACAAACCAAGCATTAGAATAAAAATTGATACTAAAGCTATAGGGGTAAGTTTTTTTTTATTTATGACCATTATATTTCTCTATTGTATATTCCAATATTATAAAAAGTGAGTAAAAATAAAAAAATCATAAACAATACTAAAACTATAGCAGTAATTATATTTTTCTTTTTTTTATTTATCATAAAGTTATAATTAAGTTATCAAATAGTATTGTAAGAAATAACAAGAATAAGTAGAAAATTGAATAAACAAATACTTTCCTAGCTATAATATTTGATCTTTTTACATTTTTAGTTTTAAAAAGTTTAAAGCAAAGATAAATATAATAAAAAGTCGTTACTGAAGAAATGACTAAATAAACTAAGCTTGCAAAGTTAAAAAAGTAAGGAGAGACAGCAACAGGTAACAAAATTAATGCATAAACTAAAATATTAATTTTTGTTGTTTCAGCGCCTGCAATAATTGGTAACATTGGTATTTTCGCTTTTTTATAATCATTAGATTTGTAAAGACTAAGAGCCCAAAAATGAGACGGTGTCCAAAAAAAAATAATTAAAAATAATATGATCGGTTCTATAGTAATAGTTCCTGTAGATATAGTCCATCCAATCACAGGAGGAAGAGCACCTGCTGCTCCACCTATTACTATATTCTGTGGAGTTTTTCTTTTAAGCCAAATTGTATAGATAAAAAAATAAAAACTTATTGTAAAAGCCAATAGTAAAGCAGAAATCAAATTAGTGAAATGAAGAAGCATTGAAATTGAAATAGCTGATAGGATTACTCCAAAAAGTAGAGCTTGTTTTTTTTTAATTTTCCCAGTTGGAATGGGCCTCAAACACGTTCTGCTCATTAGTGCATCTAAATCAGATTCATACCACATGTTTAAAGCTCCTGCTGCTCCTGAGCCAATAGCAACTGCAATTAGTGAAATAGCAGCTACAAAAAAAGATACTTTGATTGGAGCAATCAATAAACCAACCATACAAGTAAATAAAACCAAAGACATAACTCTTGGTTTCATTAAATTAAAAAACGATTGAAAACTGTAAGCCAATGAGGCTTTTGAGTTTTTAGATTTTATAGCTATTTGGCTCAATTTATTTTATTTTAGGTAGCTCTTCAAAAGTATGGAATGGTGGTGGTGATGAAACACTCCATTCTAATGTAGTAGCACCTTCTCCCCAAGGATTTTGTTCTGCTTTTCTTTTTTTTATAAAAGCATAAAGTAAATTTAATAAGAATACTGCTAAACCAATTATCGAAATATAAGAACCAACCGAAGAAATGTAATTCCAGCCTGCAAACGCATCAGGGTAATCTGCATACCTTCTAGGCATTCCTGCTAGTCCTAAAAAATGCTGAGGAAAGAAAATCAAATTTACTCCAATAAATGTTAACCAAAAATGTAATTTACCTAAAAATTCTGAATACTCATAACCAGTCATTTTACTAAACCAATAATAAAAGCCTGCAAAAATTGCAAAAACAGCTCCTAAAGAAAGAACATAGTGAAAGTGAGCAACTACGTAATAAGTGTCATGAAGAGCTGTATCTACTCCAGCGTTAGCCAAAACTACTCCTGTCACACCTCCAAGAGTAAATAAAAAAATAAATCCTATAGCCCAAAGCATTGGTGTTTTAAAACTTATAGAACCTCCCCACATAGTAGCTATCCATGAAAAAATTTTAATGCCCGTAGGCACGGCAATTATCATTGTTGCTGCTAAGAAATATGCTTTAGTATCAGTGTCAAGACCGACAGTATACATGTGATGAGCCCAAACGACAAAACCTACTACTCCAATTGCTACCATAGCGTATGCCATTCCTAAGTAGCCAAACACTGGCTTTTTTGAAAAAGTTGAAACTATATGACTTATCATTCCAAATCCTGGAAGAATTAAAATATAAACCTCTGGATGGCCAAAAAACCAAAATAAATGTTGAAAAAGCACTGGGTCTCCACCTGTTTGAGCTTCAAAGAAAGCTGTTCCAAAATTTCTGTCCGTTAGTAGCATTGTTATAGCTCCAGCTAAAACTGGTAAAGATAACAAAAGTAGAAACGCTGTAACTAAAATAGACCAAGAAAATAATGGCATTTTGTGTAACGTCATGCCGGGTGTCCTCATGTTTAAAATTGTAGTTATGAAATTTATTGCTCCCAATATTGAAGAGGCTCCAGCAATGTGCAAACTTAAAATAGCTAAGTCCATCGCAGGTCCAGGTTGTCCGGTCTTAGATGACAGTGGAGGATAAATAGTCCATCCTCCCCCTACTCCTGTTTGGCCAGGAGGTCCATCCACAAAAATAGAGGCTATTAAGAGAATAAAAGCTACTGGAAGTAACCAAAAAGAAATATTATTCATTCTTGGAAAGGCCATATCAGGAGCTCCGATCATTATAGGTACGAACCAGTTGCCAAATCCTCCAATCATCGCAGGCATAACCATAAAAAAAATCATGATAAGTCCGTGTCCTGTAACAAGTACATTATAAAGATGGTAATTGCCTTGAAGTATCCCGTCGCCAGGATGCATTAGCTCCATTCTCATTACAACAGAAAATGCCGAACCTACTAAGCCTGCAACTATCGCAAAAATTAAATACATGGTCCCAATATCTTTATGATTAGTTGAGTAAGCCCATCTTTTCCAACCAGTTGGATTGTGGCTATGATCTCCAGATGAAGCTTGTGCGTACATTATTTTAATCCTTCAAATTTTTTTGCTATTTTAAAATCTCTACTTAAATCTTCTTTTGCAAATTTTAATTTTGCATCTTCTAACCATAAATTGTATTCATCTAGTGTTACTACATTAACTGTTATTGGCATAAACGCGTGTTTTATACCACAAAGCTCCGAGCATTGACCGTAGTATGTCCCAACTTTATCTGCTTTAAACCATGTTTCATTAATTCTTCCAGGTACCGCGTCTCTTTTTACGCCAAAAGATGGTAAGGCCCAAGCATGTAGAACATCGTTTGCAGTTATCATAACTTTAATAACTTTATTAACGGGAACATAAATTTCGTTATCGACTGTGAGCAACCTTGGTTGGTTTTCTTTTAAGTCTTTGTCGTCAACCATATATGAATCAAAAATAATATTTTCATCTGGATACTCGTATCCCCAATACCATTGGTAGCCTACTGCTTTAATCGTTACTTCAGCTTTTGGAATGGTATCTTGAGAGTAAAGTACTTTAAAAGATGGTACAGCCATAACAATTAATATGAAACAAGGTATCAAAGTCCAAAGAATTTCAATTGTAGTATTATGACTAGTTGTAGAGGCCACCTTGTTTTTAGAAGCTCTAAATCTAATACATGTATAAAGAAGTAAAAATAATACAAATACAGTTATAGCTGTAATGATCGGTAATAACATGTAGTCGTGGAACCATACAATATCTTGCATTCCTTTTGATGCAGCTTTTTGAAATCCCAACTGCCAATCTTTTGGTTCAGATGCCAGTGTAGAGATCGGTGTAAGCATTAAAAACATATAAGTAATTTTTTTAATCATTGTTTTTTTATACAGTTTTTTAATGATTTCACAATTTCAATTTATGCGACAATTAATGATCGTTATAAATGAAATTAACCAAGGAAATCGCGCTTATTACAGCTGTGTCAGTTCTTAAAATATTTCGAGACAAAGAAAAAGAAGTTAAGTTTGGCAAAGTTAAGATTAACTCTCGTTCGTTAGGAGAAAAGTCTCCTTCAGGACCAATTAATATGGTTTTTAAAGCATCTCCTTCTACGTCTTTTTTTTGAAGATTATTTTGAGAGTTAACATCTGCAAATAAAAATTTAGATCCATTATTATTTATTTTTTTTAAAAAATCTTTGAGATTAATCACTTGAGAAAGTTTAGGAGGATTTAATTGATTAGACTGTTCGGTAGCTTCTATCACAATCTTTTGTGCTCTTTCATAATTTAATTCTTTTACTTCTGTTCGTTCAGAAATTATTGGAGTTATTCTATTCACTCCAAGCTCTGTTGCTTTTTGTAAAATTATTTCCATAGGATTTTTTTTTACTAAACAAATTGCTAACTCAATATAAGATGGGTTGGTAGGTTCTTTTATTTTATTTAAAAATTTTACTTCTACTCTATCTCTATCTAAAAAAATTATCTCGCTAAGCCATTCCCCTTCTTTATTGAAAAAATTTATATTAGAGCCTCTTTTCATTCTCATTACATTTGCAAC
>MDTB01182410.1_pt1 | contig 48890 bp, 43 predicted proteins | sample 811161 | NCBI WGS metagenome assembly MDTB01 (sample SAMN05326650, study PRJNA326480) | marine metagenome | isolation source: seawater | place: Mediterranean Sea | collected 2009
GTCCGAAATGCAAGCACGAAAGTTCCGGCATACGGGAAAATGCCTAACCCAGAAAACTCGAGTCATCACATTGACTTAGGAGCATTCGTAGCCGAATGGTATGACTGGAACCCTGAGCGACTAGCTCAATTCGAAGAATCTTTAGAGAAGTTAGTCGCCTATAAAATTGCGGGGCCAAAGCACCAAAAGAGCACCGGTCTTTCGATCTTCTTCCCGGCTGAGTCTTCTTACGTAGAAGAGTCACTTCCGTACTATCGCAATCTCACCCAACAAACCGACGTCGATTTTACGCAGTGGTCCAACTTTCTTGATGCGTACCTGACAGCTGGCGAGCAAATTCAAACGGCGAGCTATCCGATAATTGATCAAGATTCTGTCGTAAATGATTTCGATAGCGAAACTTCCGAAGACATTATGATCAGTGGGTTTCTGGAACCCGGAACCTATGACAACGTAGCTGAAGTCGTAATGTATTACGGAGTAATAGACCCAGCGGACGACACCCTCTACTACATCGGTGAAGAATACGGCGCCTTTGATGCAGAAACCGGCGAATTCGGGGCTGTGTACGACTTTTCAATCCTTTCAATTAGTGACGGCGAAGACGAAATATACGCATACGCTGATCTGGAGTGGGAATACGACGAAGAAACAAATCAGGAGCTGCTCTGGATTGACGTGCCCCTAACATACGTCCCGCCTGATGAAGTAGACACCGACGATCCACCTCACGAGGTGGTCCTCTCGCTTGGCGTCAGCTTTGGCGAAGGCGAAGGCGAAGTCTTTGCCGAAATCTTTCACCAGGTCGACGAATACGGACAATGGAGTGAGGCGACGCTGAATCCGGATGGCTACCTCAATCCCTTAGTTCAGATGTGGGATGAGGAAGCTCAAGATCTTTACTGGGTCGACTCCAGTGAGGACACCTGGCTATGGGCGGACCCCGCCGTCTTGCAGTACCAGTTCTCAGCACTGCCCTCTGAAACGAACGTCATGATAGATATTGAAGTCTCAGATTTCGGTGGTAACTCAGATTGGACATCGCTCAACCTGTCTTCGCCTTAGAACCTTAAGGGATCGAAGCTGGGGGTAGTGTTTGAGTCGCCCCAGCAACGGTCGCTGCTCATTTGAGCACTAGACGTATCATCGTCGTGCCCTGTCAGTAGTTAGTAAGACTAGCTATCGACTCTCTGCAACTTTGAGTTGATGTCATACCAAGAGCGGTAGTTACAATCGCTTCATTCATCTGTAACTTTCGGAGGCGTCGTGCGTTTAGGAATATTGCAACTAAATGATGTAAGGCTTGCTTTTGAATATAGGGAAGGCCATGGCGTCCCGTTGGTTTTCATGGGTGGAGTGACATCAACTACTGAGACTTGGCACCCTGTCGTTGAGGGCCTTGAAACTGACCGACCGATTTACCTAGTTGACCACAGGGGGCACGGTCGATCCTCGCATTTAGCAAACGGCGACTACTCGAATTGGGTAGGCCAAGTTTCTGACACTTGTGCATTCTTAGAACGAGTGAGTGGCCGGAGCGTTCTGATAGGTCATTCGCAGGGCGGAATACAAACTTTCTACGCTGCGGGGATAAAGCCTGAGCTCGTAACTGGGTTATTTGTAGAAGACATGTCTCCCTATTTCGTCGCTCACAAAAGACACGTTGGCAATGCTTTTATCGAAGCCTTGACAAAGATCGGTGGAGAGTTACGTGAGGCGTTAGCTGGCGATGAACAGGGCTCAAAGATGGCTGCGAGAATTGCTGCCATTTCTCTTGGTGGAGGAATGACGTTCGGAGATGTCAGATCCGATGACCAGTTGCAAATCATGGCCGACGGCGTTTTGCAAATGGACCCAAACATTTTCGATAACTTCTTCGCCGCTGATTCCCTCCCGCCCTATGAACTGAATGAAGCGGTCAGCGCTATCCAATGCCCTGTTCATTTCGCTCACGGAATCCCTGAACTCGGCAGCTTATTCGTTGAAGATGATTTGGACGATTTACGCGCAAAAGGTCTGGACGCAACTTCAACCAAATTTGAGGGAGTGGGTCACAGCGTCCACTTCGATGCTCTCGAGCCCTTTGTGCGAGATCTCTCAACTTTCTTGGAACGAATTGATCAACAATAAAGGCACCGCAAAAAATGCAAAAGACTCAAGCGAGGACACGCAAGAGTCTCAAGTTTCATTAAATTCAGCTATTCGCTCGAAGTTTTAACAATTGTGCCCAACTAAAGATTTTTCGCAATCCTCTGATAGGTCTTCATCAGAGATATAGGCCTTTAGTGTGCCATCCCAGTGAACTGACGTATGGCATGAGCTGCAAGGGTGGCTAGTTCGGTATTGTCGAATTATTCCGCTTGCATGATGTTTATGAGCCATTTGTTACCTCCTTTCCTCTTTCTTTGTATCAAGGCGGAGGGACATCCGAAACGCCCGTAACTGAACGTTAACGAGAACTAATCCTGTCATTCATAGAAATTTCTTTCACCGAACTGCATTGGAAGAGGCCTTTACGCTGATCGAGCTTGGAATGCTTAATGGGTCGACAGGTAACCACCTCGCATCGTATTGCCTGAAACCTTTTTGGGTGCAGGCCAAAGGTCGAACGATAGGGTTCCCTAAGCCCCCCTCACGCCCGCTGTCAGAGGGGGATTTGGGTCCGCCGTGGTCTACTCCTTCCACCTGGCGGACCCAGGCGCGTGGCCCCTCAAAGAGTTGCGCATCGTGACATAGCCCCTGGGTCTGCGGATTAATGCGCCGTTAGTCTTTGAAGAATGAAGTTTCGTTCTGAGCAGCTTCCTTCTTTAGAGCTCCTCAATAGAGGAATTATTGACGCTTTTGGGCATCGCTCAAGTTCGTTCCGCAAAAAAGCGTCGCGACGTGGGCTAACTCGCTGATTGCTCCCTAGTGTTTATCAGCATCGTGGGAACTGCCTGCAAAGCCACCAGGCCATTCTGGTTGACCAGTTGGTTTCGGATTTCAATTAATCCCAAATTTGGCTTCGAGTTACTTCGCCGTTTGCTCAGAATTTCTACAGTTAGCGTCAATTGGTCGTTGGCGTACACAGGATTGGGCCACGACAATTCGGACAATCCTGCAGCGCCAACGCTATGTGTTCCGAGAAAATCTTGGGCGAGCAATTTCATCATCAGAGAGCCGGTATGCCACCCCGAGGCGATAAGTCCTCCGTAAATAGTTTCAGATGCAGCCTCTGCGTCGATGTGAAATCGTTGGGGGTCAAATTGGGTCGCGAAGTCCACCATCTGCTCTTCGGTGATATGGGTGCTGCTGAACTCGAAGAATTCACCGACCGAAAAGTCTTCATAGAAACGCTCTTTGCACGGTACATCCGACATATCTATGTTCCTTAAAGTTGAAACTGCCTGCATCAAAGAATGGAAAGGTTACAGAGACGCGCTTGGCTAGACCCAAGCCGCAATAATTAATTTAGAAAACAGTATTTAGTTGCTCTGATTTACTTGTACTGGTCTTTGAACTCAGAAATTTGATCCAGCTTTGGAATAACAGTGTCTGCGTCTGCAGGAGGCAATGTGAAGACGACCCGGTTGCAGCCAGCTGCTATGAGCGTGTCGACGACTTCAGCCTTCGGCGGGGTCCCGAACTGCCCGAAATCAAATGAATCTGGGTCACGGCCCGCATCTTCAGCCATTTGCTTCAAGGTCGTTATCTGCTCTCCGAAATCGTACCTTCCACTAATTGGCATGAATCCGTCGCAGTACTCAACTATGTCTTTCATGGTTTTGGGCCCGGCTGCTCCTCCGAGAATGATAGGAGGGTGAGGAGTTTGCGCTGGCTTGGGCCATTGCCAGCTTGAACTGAATTCCACGTGCTCGCCGTGAAATTCTGCTTCATCATTCATCCAAAGTTCTTTCATCGCGAGAATTCGTTCACGCATAACGGCGCGCCTCTCGGAGAATTTCACCCCGTGATGATGAAGCTCTTCTTTGTTCCATCCGTAGCCGATACCAAACAAAAATCTGCCGTTGGTTAACGCGTCGACCGTTGCGACGCTCTTGGCTAACCAGATCGGATCACGTTGAGGCACTAATGTAATGCCGGTACCAAGTTTAATTTTGCTGGTTACAGCCCCCGCCATACCCAACGCTATGAACTGATCATGGGTGCGCCAATACTCTTCGGGTAGCGGGGGTGCTTTTGGGTTGAGCCCCCAAGGCGTTTCGCGGCTCGTTGGAATATGGCTGTGTTCAGGAAACCAAATGGACTCGAAACCTCGATCCTCAGCTTCTTTGGCTAAGGAGACTGGATCAATAGCCTTGTCGGTGGGGAACATGTTTATACCGAAATCTGTCATAGCACGATCATATATACCGACGTGGCCTCGCTGCTCTTCAGATCAGCAATGTGGATGTTTAAATTCAAGACGGTGAGGAAAAGCCTGCGGGCCCCATTTCTGGAACCCGCAGAGTAAATAAATGGCTTTCAAAATCGTCCGACATCTAATGCAGGACACGCGCCCCTTCGTTGAGGAGCCGCAAGCTTCTGTCCCTTAGACGTCGTGGCTATCGAGATAGGTGACTTCAAGGTTGCCTGCCAAAACCGGGGCAAGGAGTTCGGGTAGTCCCGTATCCATTCGCCATTTGAGGTAGGCCTGATGGTTCGCCTTCTCAGCAAATTTCTCCCACAAAACAACTTGGTCGGGGTTGCTGTCGTCACTGTATACCTCGATAGATTCGCAGCCCTCGAAGGCACGGGTGTCGACCAGAGCTTCGCTGAGCATTTCGATCAGTTGTGGCCCCTTGCCTTCTTGGCAGGGAAAAACTACGTGAATAGTTTGGGACATAATAATTCCTTGTTGTTGATTTCGAATTTCTATGTAACGAAGCTCAGCAGGCCAGGGCTGTTTCGTCAAGACGGCTGAAGCCCTTGATGGTTATTCGTAACAGTAGTGGTCTAACAAAACAGCATGGTATGAGCTCCACTGCAGTGACTCAGGTCAGATGCGCTGAGAGTACCGGGGTGTATTTCCTCGGCCCTGACTTCCACCGGTGGCCAGAGCCGAGGAAATAAGAATTAGACAGAATCCACTGCTAACGGTCTTTGGCAACGAACCAAGTCCATCTGCGAACTCGTGAAATAATTAAGGCGTTCATTGCTAAGGCGGTCGTATCCCGTCACAAGCCTTTTTAATGTTCGTTTGAAGGCAACCTTGAGAGGTGTATGCGCGCCAAGGGACCGATCCATGGTTGCACACTAAGTACGTTCAATTAACGATCGATAAGCGCAATGTAAAATTGATGTAAACAAATGAGACGCCATTTAAAACGGCGAGCGACTATTTCCGAGGGGTTGAAGCGGCAATAATCTCGACTTCGATTTCGCCGACGACTAAAGGTGCGCCGACGGTGGTTCTGCAGGGGTACGGAGCGTCGAAGACATCTAAAAATACCGCGTTCCAAGAGGGAAACTCAGTGACGTCGGCCAGTTGTGCGTTGACCTTGATCACATGATCCAGCGACAGACCCATATCTTCCAGCATTGCCCCAAAATTTTCTAACGTTATTCGGGCCTGTGTAGCGACGTCGGCTTGGCTGACTTCAAAAGTAGACAAATCGATAGCGGTCATGCCACTGAAGAAATAGAGGTCACCAACCTGAATCGCCGTGGAATTCTTGATATCGAATTGTTCGAGGGCAGCCGCTGCTGAAGGAGAAGAATGAATGATGGTCATGAGTCACACTGTATTGCTTGGACGTTATAGGAAACTGCAATAACCGCCGAGAACGCTTCAGGGACGAGGTTCACCGGGTGATCAACCCTAGGGTGGGGACGTGGGCGAGCAAAACGCTGAGGTTCCGTCAGATCGTGAAAGAGAATGGTCTTTGCTTCGGCGGAAGTACTTAGTGGATCCCAGCGAACGGCAAGCCTCTTCGGCTCAAGGCATTCATCACTTAGCATTGCTGAGTTCTGATGTTGAGAGAACCATCGAGTTCTATCAGGGTGTACTTGAATTCCCGCTAACTGAATTATTCGAAAATAGAGATTATTCTGGATCGACTCACTTCTTTTTCGATTTAGGAAACGGCAACGCGCTCGCATTTTTTGACTTCCCGGGCCTAGAAATGGAGCCCTACAAAGAAGTGCTGGGGTCTCTGCACCACCTCGCAATTTCTGTGCCTTTGGACACGTGGAAGCACCTTCGCGTTAAATTAGAAACCGCAGGCATCGAGATCGCTTTCGAGCATGCTGGTTCCATTTATTTCAATGGTCCCGACGGTGAAAGACTGGAACTGCTGGCCGAACCATTGGGGGAGATGAATGGCCGCCCGGTTTTGTAAATACTTGGGAGAGACAATTAGTTCTGGTCAACGTTCAAAATGATGTTGTCTCGGTATCCAAGAATTTTAGCTGTCGCGCTGATTCTGGTTCTGGCCTTTGCGTCGCCGCTCGCTGCGCACGACCCGGTATTCCTTTCAGAGGAACATACCTCCCCCGAAGTAGGGCCATTGCTTCCAGATGGAACCATTTCCTTCGCATTGTACGGCCGGCTTCTCGCTGCTGATTCAACGCAGGCGTTTCAAGCTGGTTTCAACGAGGGCGAGGCATTAGATCTCTCGCTACTTATCCCGGCTGCCTTTCCAGAGACCAGCTTCGAAGTTGGGTCCCTGCCAGAAATTGAAGTTAAGCGTCCTGACGGGAGCACGTTTCGTATCGAGCCAGCCTTTCGACAAATGTTTCACGAGCCGTATACCAACACCCGCTACTTGCGGCTTGCCGATTATAAGGAGCCTGCCCAGCAAGGCATCTACAGCTTTATTATCTCAGGAGCGAGAGCTGGGCGGTATGTAGCTTCGATCGGTACCCTCGAACGGTTTGGTACAGAAATCATTCGATATACGCGTCCTTTAATCGTTGGGCGCACAGCCCAGCCGATCAACCAATGGTTCAAGGATGCTGTTGCCACAGACACAAGCCCCGACTCAGCTGTCACGGATAAGGCTGCAGACTTTGACCAAGATCTAGAGGCACAAGAGAAGAGCCTGAGTCTGGAAAGCTCGGGAGAGGGACCACTCGGGGAGGAAGCTCAGAAAGACCGAGCGCCCGCTATGTCCAATGACCCAACCGATCGGGAATCGAATAGCGGTACATACTTATTTGCATTCATTTCGGCCGCGATGGTTATTGGGATCGCTTTTGTTCTCCGAAAGCTCAGAAGGTAACCCAGCTATGCTTCGCTTCCGGCCATTTGACCGCTTTCATTTATATAAATCGAATTCTTTGGTTCGGCAAACAAAGTTTCGACAGCCGGAATGAAGTCCTCTAGAGACATGGAGTCGTACGCCGGGTCGAAAGCTGGTTGATCAAATTCTTGGCAGAACTCCACAGTGAGGTCATACGCCGGGTGATCTGCGAATTGTTCTCTCATGTTGCGGTCAAGGCCAAGATGATGAAAGAAGTTATAGCCCTGGAAAATGCCGTGTTTCTCGACCATCCAAAGGTGCTCATCGGAGACGAACGGTTTAAGGATTGCCGCTGCGATGTCAGGGTGGTTATACGATCCAAGTGTGTCACCGATGTCATGAAGGAGCGCGCATACGACGTATTCGTCTGACTTGTTTGCTCGATAGGCACGAGTAGCAGTTTGTACCGAATGTTCAAGCCGGTCGACAGAAAAGCCGCCGCAGTCGCCATCGAGTAGCCGGAGATGGTCAAGGACTCGCTCGGCGACATCATTCGCGAAGACACGGTTGTGAGCAGCAATGATTTTCCAATCAAGAGGAGTGGCCTCTGTCATTGCGCCGAAGGTTGCAGATTGACTCAGTAGATCCTGCTCGCTCTCTGTCGTGCTCATGTCTTCCCCCATATGTATGTTTATGTACGTTTTGAGTGCTCACAAGATGTTAACCGCAAATAATTGCTCAGAGTGCCCGGACTAGACACTCCAATTCGCGTGTTTCGGTCTTAATGACACGATAAGTTCCGCAACAGAAAATTGTTAAGGTTTCTAAATAAACCAGAAAGGCTGGCTATGGAACTCAGTGCCAACTTGCAACGCTTTTATATAAACGGTGAATGGGTCGAGCCGCAAACCCAAACGACTCTTGAAGTAATTAATCCAGCGACGGAAGCTCCAATCGCTGAAATTGCGATGGGTACGCCAGCTGAAGTTGATGCAGCGGTAGCCGCAGCGCACGAAGCCTTTGCCAGCTACTCCCAAACTTCGGTCGAATATAGGGTTAATTTACTCAATCGAATCACCGAGCTCCTCAAGGCCCGGTCGGAACAACTTGCACAGACCATCTCAGCGGAAATGGGTGCGCCAAAAGGTCTCGCTAAAGCGGCTCAAGCCCCGACTGGGGTAGCCCACTTCGCGACGATGGCGCGAATCCTTAGTTCGTATGAGTTTGAGGAAACCCTTGGCAAATCATTAGTCGTGAAAGAACCCGTTGGGGTTGTTGGCATGATCACGCCGTGGAACTGGCCTCTGAATCAAATCGCATGCAAGGTTGCTCCAGCATTGGCTGCGGGGTGCACGATGGTGTTAAAGCCCTCAGAGGTAGCACCGATGAACGCAATCTTGTTCGCTGAGATTCTCGAAGAAGCTGACGTTCCTGCCGGGGTCTTTAATTTGATCAATGGAGATGGCCCGACGGTCGGAGCGCACTTATCAAGCCATCCCGACATTGACATGATGTCATTTACCGGTTCCACTAGGGCTGGCGTCGAGGTTGCCCGTAACGCAGCACCCACCGTGAAAAGGGTTGCTCAAGAACTCGGAGGCAAGTCCGCCAATATCATTCTTGATGATGCAGACCTAGCTGAAGCTATAGGGCGAGACGCTTTTGGGATGTGCACGAACTCGGGGCAATCATGTAACGCGGCTACTCGAATGTTTGTGCCCCAATACCTAATGGATGAGGCGGCAGGTATCGCGAAGGAGTCCATGGAGCGGGTGGTGGTTGGAGACCCGACAGGCGATGGAACGATTATCGGCCCGGTGGTGTCAGAGGTGCAGTGGAACAAGATCCAAGACCTGATTCAGGCGGGAATTGACGAGGGCGCCACTCTTGTCACCGGCGGTACCGGACGGCCTGATGGTTTGGAACACGGTTATTTCATTAAACCCACGCTTTTCGCGAATGTCACAAATGAGATGCGCATTGCCCAAGAAGAGATCTTTGGTCCGGTATTAGTCCTTATCGGCTACGACGGTGATGATGACGCGGTGCGCCTTGCCAATGAGACCCTGTACGGGCTGTCTGGCTACGTGTCGGGCAGCACAGATCGAGCGATTTCTGTAGCGAAACGAATTCGCAGTGGAAACGTCCATGTAAATGGTGCCGGACCGGACTTTGACGCTCCTTTTGGTGGCTATAAACAATCTGGTAATGGTCGTGAGTGGGGAGTCCATGGTTTCGAGGAGTTCCTAGAGACCAAAGCCATAATGGGAGCCGGATAGTCGCGAAGACGGCGCCGGCAGACCACGAAATCGTTAACACAATTCCTATAGACCTTGACGGTCGTTTCGGAATTGATTACGTGGCTCAAATACGTTTCCCATGGGGCGGAACTCACGCTTTTCTATATCAACTCATGTCAGTGAACTGAGCGAAGTGAGACTATCTACGATAACGCTCGAGTTTCCTCAGAAAGATGCCGTTGTTGCACCGTACATTTTATCTTTGGTCTCATTTCGTAATTGAATTAGTTCTTCGGTGAGAGCAATTCTTCCTGCCTCAGCCGCAGGGTCTTCGGGGTAGTACGCCAACTCTGAAGCAGGATCCCCAGCAACTCGAGTGCCGATCAGATACCTCGGTTTGGTGTAATCGTATGGGCGTGCCCGGTGCAGTGCACGTCTGTTGTCCCATAAAAGAGTGTCGCCAACTTTCCAGTCGTGGCTATACACACGTCGCTCGCTGCTCACCACATGGTCAATCAGAGAACGAATCAAACGCCTGCTTTCGTCGCGGGTAAGTCCAGGAATTCCGAAAGCGTGGCGACCCACGAACAAATTCGGAATGCCAGTTTCCGGATGAATTTTGACTAAAGGTCTGAGATATGCCTCGCCGTGGTAAACCTCGCCGTACGCAGTCTTAAGTTCTGATGTCCAGTCACCTTCATCGCCCTCAATATCAGGAAAGTCTCCTAGATCGTTGGCCTGAGAGAAGTTGGTCGAATGAAATGCGCTTAGGCCTGCCACGAGTTCTTTGGTTTGCTCATCGAGACTTTCGTAGCCGGATTGAAGATCTGCGAGTTCGGTTTGTCCACCTTCATCGGGTATCACCACAGCAGAAAGCATTGCTATTTTGCTTGAAATGGGTTTGTAGGTCGAGTCGGTATGCCACGCTTCGTTGCCCACGTTGGTTCGCATCAGCTGCGACTGCAAATCGTAGATTTTGCCGAACGTGCCATCGGTGTTCTTTTTCTGATTGGCCATTGCTGCCCCGCCGAATTCAAGCTCACCGAAGCGTTTACCGAAGCTAATGCTGTCGCTCTCAGCCAAGTGTTGATCAGGGAAGAGCAAAAATCCGTGCTTAAGGAATGCAGCGTGCAATTCAGAAAACTGCGTGTCAGTCAGATTTTTAAGATCCAGATCGGTTGCTACCGCTCCGAAGTCTTTGTCTTCCATTGGAGTAATAGTTATTTCTGTCATGATTCCCCCAAATCGATTTATAACTACAGGCTAGTCAACTCTGAAGACAGGAATCGAGAGTTCGTGCGGGATAGTTATAAACAAGTCAGCTCGGCAGAACCATACTGTCCGACTGAGAACTTGACTTCATCTCTGTTTTCGGGGAAATAGGTGACTACGGTGCTTCCCGTCATCACGAATTGGCCAGCTTCAATTGTTTGGCCTCTGGTGTTTAGGTGGTTCGCCACCCATGCAACTGCGTCAAAGGGATGTCCCAGAGCGTCACCAGTTTTCCCTGCTCCGACATGGGCGTCGTTTACTTCGAGCAATGTGGGTGTGGATACTAAATCCAGCTGATCCCAATTTGATAATGGTTGACCCAATACGACTCCTGCATTCCATGCGTTTTCAGAAACAGAGTCGAATGGATTAAGAGCGTCATAGTCGGCGTTTCGGTCTTCGATGAGTTCGAATGCGGGATAACAGATTTCTACCTGGGATGCGACGCTTTCCCGGGTATGGGGAGATTCTCCCAGCTTGAGGTCGCTGCCCATTTGCACAGCTATTTCGCATTCGAGCCCAAGGTGACGGTGATTATCTAAGTCCAGGCTGTAAGGGGAAGGGTGGACTTTGCTTTTGAAGATTGCACCGGAAAGTGGGTGATCGACACCACAAAACTCCTGCATTGCTTTGCTTGTGAGTGCGACTTTCCATCCGACTATTTCCTCGTCTCGTTCGGTCATTATTTCGATAAAGGCATCTTGGACGCGATAGGCATTTTCTAGAGTCGGCTCATCTATTTTGTCCACCATCGACTCATGTTTCGCTTTGCTTTCGAGCGCTCTGATAAAGGCAGTTGCTATGTCAAGTCTTTGTTGTTCGTTCATTTGTGGTCCCCGGTAAACAATTGTTGCATCGAATAAGGAGCGATGCAGCGCAAGCGAGCTTTATCCAAAGAGCAATCGATTGTTAGTAAAGAGCCTCGATAGCGGCAAGGTCCGCGATCTTGTCGCCGTCGTACCCCAACATTGATGACAGAATCTCAAAGGTGTGCTCTCCGATTGGTGGACCTCCCCATAAGACGTCTGAAGGGGTTCTGCTCAACTGATAATGCGAACCTTCAACCACGGTTTCACCCGCATACGCCTGCGGCACGCGTCGGAAGTGGTTCCTGTGTTCGAGTTGAGGGTCGGCTACAGCATCGATCGAGTCAGAGACAACGTGGCATGCGACTCCGGCGTGTTGTAAAAGATTCTGAAGGTCGAATCGGTCTTGATGTGCTGTCCACTCACTAATCGCTGAGTCCGATAGTTCGTCAACTTGGAGAAGTGTTGCAAGCTTTGACTTAGCGGCATCGTTTTGGCAGACAATAGCAATCCACTTGTCTTCTCCTAGGGTGGGGTATACCCCGTGAATTTCATAACGGTCGCTGCTGTTTCCATCCCTAGTGGCTACGCGGCCATTGACAATTTGATCTAAAAGGGCAGGTCCTAGGAGGTGTAGTGCTGACTCATGCTGGCTGAGATCGATGTAGGAACCAGAGCCTGTTCTCCGATGATGATCGAGGGCTGCGACTAGAGCGGTGACGGTGAAACGAGGAGCTGTGTAATCGGTGTATGCGAGAAAGGGCCCACATGGTGCCCTGTCGGGCCAGCCGGTAATTTCGTAGAACCCGCTCAAGGCTCCGGCGAGATTGCCGAACCCGGGATACATATTCATGGGACCTGTTTGTCCCATAAGACAGCTCGAGAGCATAACAATGTCTGGTTTGCGCTCTTTGATCGACTCGTAATCAAAGCCCCAATTAGCCATTGCCTTGGGAGTGAATGCTTCTATCACCACGTCTGCCCAATCAATGAGATCCCAAATAACGTCTTTGGCTTCAGGGATTGAGAGGTCCAGACTCATCATGTGCTTCCCAGCATTCGCAGAGTGATATTGGGCTGTGTTGTCAGGATGTGTTTCATCGTTTACAAACGGGCCTGCGTTCCTAATTACGTCTATGCGGCCTTCCGATTCAACTCGAATGACGGTTGCTCCATGATCGGCGAGGGTGCGTGTAGCCATAGGCGCCGCTATAGCCCAAGTAAAGTCCAGAACTTTAACGCCGTTAAGAGCTTTTTGGTTTGGGGCAGGCTGAGCAGCAAGAGGTGCTGCGGGTGCCCTTTTGCTTTCCCGCATAATCTCGTCGGTATGTTGACCCAAACGGGGCGGAGCGGCGAGTTCTCGCAGCGGGTTGCTGGCTTTGGCGAACCGGCCCGGAAACTTGTAACCCAAATCTGGAACCTCTTCGAAAAATTCGCGAGCCGCTAAGTGCTCCGATTCGACGATGTCTTTTGTGGTCGCTACGGGAGCGATCAAAAGTCGTCGCTCGTAATTCCCCGCCATTAGTTCAGCTTTGGTTTTCGTAGCTGTAAATGCTGCAATAGCGTCCTGGGCTCGATATAGATCCTGCGGGTCTGCTTCGCCAGCAAAAATCATCATAAAGAAATCCACCCAGTTTTGGTCTCGGGTGGATTCGTCGCAGAAGCCTTCCTCATGGACCCAATTCATTAATCGTTGGCTATAAGGCCCCAACATTTCGCCGAACATGAAGGTGATCGAGACGAAGCCATCGATAGCTGGATAGACAGTCCGGATTACGTATCCTCCTGCTTTGATTCCCCCGCCGGCTCTTGCGATTGGGGGTGCTCCCACGGCACTAGTGATGAGCATCGTCTGCGTGCATTGTGTTACGGCTTGTTGAGCCGAAACATCAACGTGTTGCCCCCAGCCCGACGCACTTCTTTCGAATAATGCCAGTGCCGCAGCTTCAGCGGCTTCTAACGCACCGTGAAGCCATCCTTGGGGGACTGCGCCGACCTGAAGGGGTGAACGGTCGGGGTCGCCGGATAAACCTAGTTGGCCACCGCTTGCAAGAAGCGTGAGGTCCGTCGCTAACCAGTCGCTCTTAGGTCCGTCGCCACCAAACGGCGATACGGCCACGGTTATTAGCGATGGGTTCTGGCGGCGGAGCTCGGCGAGGTCGAGGTCGCTTACGGCACCGCAGTCAATGACCACGTCCGCTGTCGCAGCTAACGCCTCTATTTCCTTGAGTCCACCAACGACCGATTTTTTTCCTCGATTCCACGCCCAGTGAGTCAACGATTTTTCGATGTTTGGGTGATCCTGCTCAAATGGTCCGATGTGACGAGAGTTAATACCATCTGGAGGTTCTATAGCGATCACCTCAGCTCCTAGTTGGGCTAAAAGAAGACCGGTTAGGTTAGATCGTTCGTCCGTGAGGTCTAGGATCCGGTACGGCGAGAGCATCAATGCTATTCCTCTATTCGGTGATAGGGCGTCCAAAGATAATACGCTCGTTGATGAAGCGAGGTGCTAATGATTGCAAGGAACGAACGTTTAGCGATGCTTCGAGAGTCCATCCTCTTAACTGAAGAAATTCTTTCGACTTCGCGCGCTGAGTTCCAAAATCATCTAGAGGAAGACTTCAGAGCCAAACTTATCCACGCCCGAGACTGGAGAAGGCGGTATCTGAGTCATCTGGAGGGCGGGGGAGCGCTGCTGGAACCGGGTGACGAGTGGTCTATGCACATTGGGCACGATCTGGCAGTCGAGTGGGGTTATGAGACTTGGGACGAAAATCGCATAGGTCTGAGATGTCGAAGTTGTGAAGATTGGATTCAGTTGTATGACGTGGAGGCCGCCGCTACCCGCGAGCCAACCATCGGTGATTTGTACTTGGAACACGAAACACACACTCTGGTGGCGTGGCGACAGGGTGCTGAAGCTGGCCTCGAATGTGTTACGTGTGGAGCCTTCGACGACCAAGGGTTTAGCTTGTTGAGAGCTCCTGTTAGCGTTTGGTTCGACTCCGTGTGGAATGGTTAACCGTGTTGCATATTCAGTTGTTGATGGTGCGCCGGGTGGGACTCGAACCCACACGTCGTTAGACACCGGCACCTAAAGCCGGCGCGTCTGCCAGTTCCGCCACCGGCGCGTTATGACAAGCTACCTGCCAAATTGGTAAAGCATCTATTGTTGGTCGATCGCTAGCGAAATGTTTCGCGTGCCGTTCTCGTTGCAAAGCCTGAGCGGTCTAGGCCTTTGGAGTGTGGACAGGAGGAAGCGAGTTAAGGAAAGCTATAGAAGGACGATATTTCTCGTCATTGAAAGCGAGTTCTCAATTGAGCTACTTACATTTCAAATCGGTTCTCATGTTCGATGAGAAAGTAAAGGAAATCAAATGCTCAGATTAACGTTCATGCTGCGACGCAAGCCAAGCATGTCTCGCGAAGATATGCAGCGATATTGGCTAGAAGAGCACGCTGCTTTGGTCGCTGGACATTCGCGAACGTTGGGAATGCTTCGCTATGTGCAGGTCCACACAACAGATGATGAGCACGAAAAGCTGCCCGGACGTCGAGGGAAAATGGAGGAGCCCTATGACGGGGTTGTAGAAGTCTGGTGGGAGTCCAAAGCAGCGATGATTGAGGCTGTAAGTTCAGACGACGGAAGACTTGTCGATCGTCTTCTCCGAGAAGATGAGGAGAAATTCATCGATCTAAAACACTCGGTTGCCTGGTTCAATTACGAGTATCCCCAAGTGAATCCCACTCCAGAGAATGTGGTTGCTACCGAGCGCTCGAGCTTGCTGAAACTTTATTTTCCTCTCCGTCAATTAGACGCTCTAACCATGGAAGAAGCTCAATGGTATTGGCGCACCCATCATGGTCCAGTCATTAGGAGGCAGGCGCATGGTTCAGGAATCTTGCGGTATCAACAGGTGCACCGCGATGAGGACCAGTTGACGAAAGCCTTGAATGTCTCCCGGGGTTGTGAAGTAGAGCCTTACTTGGGTCATGCTGAGGTATGGATGGATAGGAGTTCAATGGGAAATCCCACTCCGGAAAACAAGTTAGCTTCGAGACGTGCCTACGAAGACGAAGTGAACTTTATTGACTTCGCTCGCTCGACGATGTTCTTGGCGAAGGAGCACGTAATTATCGATCGGCGTTAAGTGCCCGGGTCGACTAGAGCCTTCACTCCCTCGAGCACACGTTGCATATTGGCTTTATGAATTAGCCGGCGCTCGAAAAGAATTTGGTTTTCGAGAGATGGGTCTGCCATTGCTCTAGGCGCCGTCGAGTTATTTTCGTTACCAATAACCATCGAAAACCGCAGCCGACTTCCAGTGCCTTGTTCAGCTAGATCGAAGCGCCAAATGGCACCGGGGTTTTCTGGATCAGTTGTGCGCCACTCAAATGTCTCTCGCTCGACCCACTCTGTAACGATGCAGTTGGTTTCCCACTCGCGGCCGTCAGATATAGCGCTGCGGCCGCGGAAAATTGCGCCTGCCGCAATCTCGTCATCGCTCAGCCATTCAGCACCTGCGAACTCATCAGAAAATTTAGCTGGCATGTTGATATCAGAAATAACCTCCCAGACTTGCCGCGGTCTAGCATCCGTGTCGATTTCGGCGACGACTCCGGGTCCATCCTGGATTCGCGCAGACCCATCTGCGCTAGCAAGTTCCCGAGTAAAGCCCCACTGGTCAAAGTAGGTAATTTGTGCGGCTGGCCTTCTGGGAGCTGGAGAAAAGTCATGACCTATTGTGTGGGCGACCGGAAAACACACCAAGGTTGTTACCCCCTTGGGTATTCCTAACAGCTCACTAACTTCGTCGGTTTTGTTGTTAAGCATTGTTGCGTAGGCAGTGCCGAGGCCTCTGGATCGTAAGGCCAAATTGAAACTCCAGGCAGAAGGAATAGCACTGTCAAACAATCCGGGGCGGCCGCTATTGTCATGGATCCCCCAAATAGCGCACATAACCAAGACCGGCACCTTGGCGAAGTTTTCAACTAAGTAAGCGCTTGAACTCACCACTTGTTCTTTCGGGTGTCCAGTTCCGTCAAGGCGACCGCGAGCATTTACGAAAGGAGTTCCAACCTCTGCGTAGAGTTCTCCCAGTTGGTTCTTTAGATCTTGATCTCTGATCACTAGCCAACGTCTGCTTGCATCGTTACCGCCAGTGGGTGCCTGTTCAGCCAAGTCAATGCACGTGAAAATCACGTCGTCTGAGACCTCTCTATCAAGGTCCAGACGTTTTCTTACAGCGCGCGTTGTGGTGAGCAGTCGGTCAGTCTGATTGAGGTCAAAGCCCGATTCGGAAAGTGCGTCGCTCATAGAACGAATATAAGTCGACGCAGCCTCGTTATGCAGCGATCATTGAGGGCTAACCAAAAAAACTGACGGACTTGATAGGGGTTTTGCGGTCGGAGGCTCCGGAATCTTTGGAGACTCTTCACGTTGGCGCTTAGGAAGCCAAAGAGCGGACACGATCCCAATAAGGGCGCAACTCGCTGATAAAACAAATACCCAAAGAAAAGTAGAAGTCCAGTCCGCTAGGGCTCCTCCTACTTGCGGGGAAATCATCTGGGCAACACCGAAGGCTAACGTGGCGGCGCTAAACCCCGGACCGTAGTCCTCAGGGGAAGCATTTTTTACAAAATACATAGTGAGTGTGACTGGAATGGAAGCAAATATCATTCCGATCACAACCGATGAAGCAAGGGTTGGTATCACCCAACCCGGCAAGATGACCAGGACTAAAGCGCTCCAAAGAGCGAAAGCTGTACTAAGTGTGGCTCGGGTTCCGAAAACTTGGACAGATTTGGCGATGATCGGCCCGCCGAACACCATGCCGAGTCCGATCAAAGTGAACGACAAAGAAGCATTGCTTGCGGACCAGCCGTTGTCATCTTCGAGCCTGCTGCTCATGAAGGCGAGCACGAGCAAATACATAAAACCAAACGTTGTGTACATGGCCGTTACGGGCTTCCAACCAGGGACCCGTTTGAGAGCATCGAAGCCACCGATGCTCCCTTTAGCTGAAAGTTGTTCTTGAGCATGTCGGACAATGGCGATAGTTGCTACAGCGATGAGTAAACCGATTGCCGCTTGGACTACATAGACATTGCGCCAGCCAGCGTCTCCCCAGATTCGGCGTACCCAGCCGGCGAGTTGGCTTGTGAATACGATGCTCAGTGCCATTCCTGATGAAAGAAAGCCGATGGCTGTGCCGCGCTTTTCGGGAGGAAAGACTGAACTAGCTACAACGGGCGTGGGAATCCAGACCCATGCGCCTCCGAAGCCAGAGCAAAACATTCCTACTGCAAGCACAGGTGCGTTAGGTGCTACCGCTGAAAGGACTTGTCCTCCGACAGCGATGAGTAGGCCAGCCTTCATTATGGTTATGAGACGAATACGTGATGAGGCCATTGCCACTGCAAGGGTTCCAACTAAATACGCTGCGACATTGGCTGTAGCTAGTGAGCCGGCGATTGTGTTTGATAGGCCTAGATCGGAACGTATAGCCGGAAGTACGACCCCGAGGGTAAAGCGCCCAAAACCTTGGGCTACTCCTGCGCTCGCCGCGGCAAGCGCAACTACTAACCAGGCGCGAGCGGTCACACCCACAGGCTACCAACGCAGCGGTTTCCTCGGAGTTTACGTGGGTGCTGTTAATCGTCGCTTAACGCGGCTGTGTCCGATAACGCGAAAGGCGGCGAAGTGGTGCCCAAGTTGCATAACATCTGCTGGAGTCGCTTCAGGAGGTTCAGATGGCGATCAGTATCGATCCCGACACAGGCTTAAAGGTTTTTGACACGCGAGCAGCGAAGGCGAGCGAGAAAATTCGCGGCCAAGGGTACGAAGTAAACCATGACGTTGCGATGAAGACGCTGCCGGAGACGCCCGTTGGCGCAAAATTCGACGCTGTAGAGCAAGCGAAATATAGGGAATTCAAAGAGAGCCGACGAGGCGCCGCCGATTACATGTCGATGGAGGGAGAGTTCAGTCAGTATCTAGAGGATCATTACTCTGAACCCCCAGTCGAGCGAGAGGCGTTAAGTGACCAATGTGAAGTTCTGGTTATTGGAGCAGGTTTTGCAGGGCTTCTCCTTTGGTACCGTCTGAAACAAGCTGGTTTCGAAGATGTGCGTTTCTGCGAAAAGGGCGGAGATGTTGGGGGAACATGGTATTGGAACCGTTACCCGGGCATTGCCTGCGATGTCGAGTCCTACAGCTACTTCCCATTGCTAGAAGAAATGGAGTACTTCCCGACTATGAAATTCGCGTCGGGGTTTGAGATTTTGGAATATTGCCAGACGATGGCAGAAAAGTTCGGGTTCTACGACAAATGTCTATTTCATACGACAGTGGAACGTACTGACTGGGACGAAACAACCGGACGTTGGACTGTTCATACAGATCGCGGTGACGCGATGAATGCTCGATATGTGATTTTGGCGAACGGCATTCTCACGAGCCCTAAATTGGCGCGTATCGAAGGTATGGAAAAGTTTGCAGGCGAATCGTTCCACACGTCTCGGTGGAAATACGACGTTGACCTCGAGGGCAAAACCGTCGGCATTATCGGGACTGGCGCCACGGCGGTCCAAGCAATTCCCGAGCTCGCAAAGGTGGCTCAGAAATTGCATGTCTTTCAACGGACACCTTCCTCAATCGACGTAAGAGATCAGCGGGCTACTAGCGTCGAAGAGATAGAAGCCTGGAAGAATGAGCCGGGTTGGGCCAGAGCGCGTAGGGCCCGTTTTGCTCGAATCTCCGCTGGGCGTTCAGCAATCCAAGCTAACGATGATTACTTAGCGGGCAAAGTTGATGATTTCAAAGAAAGAAAACAGCATTTCGAGAAGTTGACGCCTGAGGAAATGGTTAACAAACAGCTCGACTCTAATTTTCGAATCATGGAACAGATTCGAGCGCGAGTGGATGCAATAGTCGAGGATCCGAAAACTGCTGAGGCGTTAAAACCCTATTATCCATATGGGTGCAAACGGCCGACGTTTCACGACGAATACTTGCCGACATTCAACCTTCCCCATGTTGAGTTGGTAGACACTGCTCCGGCCGGGGTGTCAAGCATCAACGAGCGAGGCGTCGTGCATGATGGGGTGGAATATCCTCTAGACGTTTTGATTTATGCGACAGGCTTCCAGTGGATGGCGACATCTACCTTCAACATGATTAAAGGGCGCGCCGGGAAAACATTGAGTGAGAAATGGCAGAACGAAGGTACGAAAACCTTTCTGGGACTCCACAGCAATGGTTTTCCTAATCTATTTATTGTCTCTGGCCCTCAAGGTGGCGGGGGAAGTTTCAACTTCACTGACGCGATCGAAACGCATGCTGATTACATCGTATGGATGCTAAGCAAGATGCGAGATGAAGGTCATTCTGTTGTTGACATTACCGAACAAGCAGAAATGAGTTACTCCGAGCATTGTCGAGAAGCTGATATAGCAACCGCTCCTCTTCGCGACTGCCTTTCTTATTACAACGGGCACGGTGATGCTGAGCCGGGCAGTCTGGCTTACTACGGCGGCGGCAACTGGCATAAATTCCGTGTTCGAGCTCAGGAAGATCTCGAGCCTTACGTCTTTGGTTAGAACTGAACTAACGGGAAAGCTCGGGTATTACCTCTCGAGCGAGACGCTCCAAGTTAGTTGCCATAAATTCGGGGTCTATTCCGGGCGGTAGGCCCGATGTGGCTATGTCAGTGATGCCGTAGGCATCAATAAAAGCTTTTAATTGACTAATCACTTCGCTAGGAGTTCCGATAATCACGTTTTGCGGAATACCATCTCCGCTTCCCCAGCCATATTCGTCCGGAGTTTCTGCCATAAATGTGTTGTACACGCCCATTCGGAAACGCTCTGCCTCCCGTATGACGGGCCAGTCTCGTTCTTTGTCGTCCGTGACGTAGACGGATCTAATAATTCCCACGCGGTAGTCATTGGGGTCTTTCCCTTGCGCCTTCAGTTCATTCCGCCAAGGGTCTAAAACATCTTCACGGCGGCCTTGGGGTAGAAGGTTGGTTTCGAAACGTGCAGCTCTTAATGCGCCCGGTTCTTTCATGGCTGCGATCCACAGCGGCGGCCCGAGTGGTTGGACGGGCTTTGGGTAGACATTTATATTGCTTAATTCGTAACGCTTTCCCTTGAAACTGAACGGTTCGTCCTTCCAAGCGAGTCGAAGAATTTCAATCGCTTCGTCGGTCATCGAGACCCGATTTTTGAGAGGTACACCAAAAGCTTCAAATTCTTTTGGTACGTATCCCATGCCGATTCCGAACTCCATCCGGCCATTGGAAATATGATCGAGCACTGCTAACTCCTCCGCTAGGCGTACCGGGTGATAGAGCGGAAGCAGAGCAATGTCGTTTGAGATTCGAATTTGAGTTGTCCTAGCAGCTATTGCTCCCGCAAGCGGTTGAAAGGCAGGCAGATAGCCGTCCTCGAGAAAATGATGCTCTGAGAACCAAAGGTGGTCGAAGCCTAGTTTGTCGGCGAGGACTGCCTGCTCGACGGTTGCAGAGTAAACATCCGTCATTGTCATTTGGCCACCTGGTACGTGGCGGCAGTCGTACATAACTCCGAATCGAAGAGGTTGCGACACCCTTAGCTCCAATGCTCGTCTTGTGTAGTGAAGGTAGTCGCTTTAAATAGCGAGAGTTTTGAATCTCAAGTTGGGCGCACTTACCGTTGAACGAATATTGTTACTTGTATGGAAATCAAGAGCGATACCCGGGGTGTTGAAATTGGACCCCACCAATACGAGGATGCAGACGGCTACATATCTCCGTCGCCTGCAGGATCTGGACCGACGCACGACCCTCTAGGCGAATTCCCTACTGGGCCAGCAGTTGGTGAACAACTGCCGGAAGTTGTCGCTACTAGCTCAGATGGCAAGCCTGTTGATTTGCACTCCGACAGGCAAGGCTGCCCCGCTGTGTTGGTGTTTACTCGCTCTGCGGTTTGGTGACCGCCTTGTCGTACCCAACTGGTCGAGTTGGAAAAGGCAATGGATAAATTCGCTGATGCTGGAGCAAAGGTCTACGTACTGAGCTACGACGAAGTTGATGCGTTGGCTGACTATAAAGAAGCTCATGGCGCCACGTTCACCATGTTGTCGGACCCTGATAGTGAAGTTATTCGGTCCTTCGGGATTTTGAATACTTTGATTTCTGAAGACGATCACCCTTGGTACGGAATTCCCTTTCCTGGGGTATACGTGGTAGATGAAACAGGAGCTATCGTCCAAAAGTTTTTCGAGAATAACTTCCACGTTCGCCCCGGTCCCGAGCAGTTGCTGGCTGCGCTCCGTGGGGAGCAGGTTGATCTCGAAGAAAAACGAGACGGTGGCCAAGATGTCTCTGTTCAAGTTGAGTTTGATGGTGAATCTCTGCCGGTGGGGATTACGCGACAGATCGTTGCGAGATTCACTGTTCCTGAAGGATTGCACCTGTATGACCATCCCGTTCCAGAGGGGCTGGTAGCTGCTTCGATAGAACTCGATGACGATCTAGAAGGGATAGTCGCGTACACTCCGATCGCTCCAGCTACGACTTCGTTGAGTCTTGCCGGGGATGGCCACACGCTTCAGGTCTATGACGGTGATGTGGTGTTGCGCCTACCAGTTGCTCAAAATGGGCGTGCAATTGTTAAAGATGATGATGGCAGGTGGGTGTCTGTTCGTGGTCGAGTTAAGTGGCAGTCGTGTGATGATGAAGCTTGTGGAGTTCCCATGGAGGAGCCCTTTGCTTTTAAGGTTCCAGCGGCCTTCACGGTTTTGGGTGACATGGGCCCCGGAGAGGGACGTGTTCCCGCAATGAACGGAGCGGCGCACTTCAAGAAGATGTTGGACAGACGAACGTCGAAGTCCTGATTTTGACTATGAAATAAAGTGGGGGCCGCCTTAGTACTTGAGCTGATCTAGGCTAAGGCAATGACGGACCTCAGTTATTTCGAGCCAGATACCGATCATGGCGAAATTCTCCAAGCTTTACGAGACGATGGCGCCTGTGTGATTGTCGGTTTAATGTCAGCCGACTTGCAGACCCGCACCAAGAATGAGTTGGAAGGGTTTATCGATGCAACACCTGATGGGCGTGATGATTTCACCGGGAGGATGACTGGTCGAAGCGGCGCACTGATTGCTCGAAGTGAAGCCTGCCGAGAACTAGTAATGGACCGGAAAATTATTGACCTTGCTAACGCTTTTCTTGAACCTTATACAGACAAGATTCAGTTACACCTGACGCAGATTATTGACATTCGACCGGGCCAAGGAGCTCAGCCTCGGCACCGTGACCGGCTCGCTTGGGGTGGTTATTTACCGGACGAAATTGAGCCGCAATTCAACACTATTTGGGCACTTACGGACTTCACCGAAGAGAACGGTGCCACACGAGTGGTGCCTGGCTCGGTGAAATGGTCTCACGACCGGCGCGCAACCGATGCGGAGACTGTCCAAGCTTCTATGCCCGCGGGATCGGTTTTGCTTTACTCGGGCTCCGTTATTCATGGTGGCGGCCAAAACTCGAGCGAGTTAAATCGGACCGGAATCAACATTACCTATTGCTTGGGTTGGCTTCGGACCGAAGAAAATCAGTTCTTATCGTGCCCGCCAACAATAGCGAAACAACTGGATTATGACCTCCAAGAGATGTTGGGTTACACGATGGGTACCTATGCGTTGGGGTACTACAGTGACCCGGATGCCCTGGGAGAGGTCAACGATCTGCGACCACCAGAGTTTGCTCTAGGGCGCCCACCTCGTGATAAGGCGAGCAGCGCGACTTTGATTACCGATTGACTTACCTTCGGTTTTCTGCCCGTTGCAATAAGTTGGCGGTGATTGTTGAGACATCTGGGTCATCGAGTCCGTAGGACCAGTCTGTGCAACCCGCAGTAAATACTGATCCCTCGCCACGTTCGAATGTCGCCATTACCGCGTAGCCGTGTTCAAACCGTGATCTGTTCTCTGCGGTATCTGCGCCTCCAACTCTCTCTGCGACCCAATTAAGTTCGCCAACGTAATCCTTGCGCAGCTGGTGGGGAAGGTCAGAAGTTTCCCATAAGCGGGCCGGGGCTGTTCCCAGTACTTCCAATGGTTGGGGGAAGGCATCTGATCTAGTTGCTACTGGCAGACCGTCGTGGAGAGATAATTCGCAGCCATCGCATTCGTAGCCAACAATGACCGGCTTTGCGCCGATGATGTCTCCTGCTCTTAGATCGATCCCATCAAATACCCAATGTTGCGGCTTCCAAATGCTGTAACCGCCCGAACCCTTCGGTGCATTGTCACAATGGGCGTAGCCGCCGCGAGTGAAACTGACCCCTGTCATTAAAGATTCAGGCCGCTGTGTCAGGGGGTCACTCCACATTGTGGATGTTAAGTGCTGATCGGCGGTCCCGAGCAAAGGGTCATCACGAATGTTTTGCTTAAAACAGGTCATTGTTTCAGCCGAGTCGTCAAAGCGGACTTGCCAGAAAGCGGTATTGCCTGAGAGAAATACAGCGAATCCTCCCTTATCGATCCAGTTCTCTAGATGGTCACGCATTTGATGGGACCAGTATTCATCATGCCCAACGCTGAGATATTTGGAATAGGGGGAAAGTAGGTTTGAGTCGTTGTGTAAGTCGGTGCTAGTGGCGAAATCGAGATTCACTCCGTTCTTTTCGGCCCACTTCACGAAAAGTATTTCCCAATTTGCGAAACCCGCTGCGCAGGACCAAATCGAGTACTGAGCAAAATGGTCGCGACGTTCCTCGTTGGTGAGTTCGTTAATAAGAGCAACTCTGTACCGGTGCGGCTCGGGCTTTTCGAGGAATCCTGGAGGAAGCGGTCTCTTCAAAGAGCTTGCACTACTTCCGGTGTAGTAGCTGGGTCCTCCCCAGGTGTTGTAGGCGGCCCAAGTGGATGTGCTTAAAACTAAAATCGTCGAAGCGGGTTCGGACGCTTTGACGACGAAAAACGCCTCAGCTGTTTCTCCGGCGTCTGTTAGGACTCTAACTAGGTAGAAACCCGACTTCCAGAACGGTTCGATTTCGATGTCTAAGGTTTTTTCCCAAGAGCATCCAGTTTCAAATGCTGTTTCAGGAGTGGGCTGAACATCGACGTTCACTCCTCGAAATTGAGCGACCGTTGTTTCTATTGCGCCGACTCTTACAAGCTCGATATTGCAGGATCCGGTGTCCGCACTTATCGCGAGTGCTACAACCTCACCAGGTAAGGCCGATTGTGGCCAGCAATAAGCTGCTATCACCTTCGTCGGGCCAAGGTCGGTGGGTCGAGAAGCCAACTCGCTGTCAGTAATCCCGCCATTGTCAGCGCTCCAATTAGAAAAGCTGGACCGGCGCCTAGCCATGCGTACAGAGGTGCCGCAGATAGGGCGCCGACCATTGAGGCGGCTGACCCCATCGCCTCGCCGAGTCCTTGCGCTGCCGCTGCATCGTCAATCGGCGCAGCGTCAGAGACTGCAGCTTGAGATCCAGGAGACTGGACTGCTTCCATGATTCCGTGGGGCATGGCAGCAATGAAGAGAATCGGAACCGAAGTTATCCAACCATACGACGCCATGAGAGGCACCGTCGCAAGGGCCGATAAGAGCGAAGTAGCGCGAGGGCTGTATTGGTCGGAGAGTGAGCCCGCCCACCGAGCGATAATCAGCATGGGTAACGCAAACCCCGTTAAGGACAGGGAAACAACCATCGTAGAGGCACCTAAATTATCCATATGCGGCGCCCACAGAGGCTCGAACACGCCAATCGAATAACGAAAAGAGACGACCACTAAAAGTGCAGCGACCATCTCTCTTACCTGAATCAGCCGGCGCAGTACTCCCTTTTTAGGGGCCCCAGAGTTTTCTGCTGCAGGTATTTCTAATCGGTATACCGACAAGTAGGTCGCAGCAGTAAGGGCGCCAAAGAGGATAAATGGCGTTTGAACGTTAAATGCGACCGTGAGTGCTCCGGCGAGTGGCGGGCCGAAGACAAAACCCGCTAGGTACGCGCCGTAGAAAGCCCCTAATTGCCTTCCTTGGTCTTCTCCGGCATTGACGATAATAAATCGACGACTGGCTGGAACAATCACGCCGACGCCTGCACCCAAAATCAACCTCGCAATCACAAATTGCCAGAGTTGGTCAGCGAGACCAAACCAGAAAAGACCAGCAGCTGAAGCAGCGACTCCCAGTCGCATCAATAAACCGCCGTAACCGCGATCGGCATATCGCGAAAGCCAGAGTTGGGTGACCAGTGCCCCAACAAACGCGGACCCAGCAATCCAACCTAAATCGCGCTCCGCAATGCCGTATTCGTTATGAATTTCTGCAAGGAGAGCAAAAACGGATGAGACGCCGGCCATAGTTGTTCCTGCTACGAGATAGAGGCTTCGCATTGCGTTTCGACCTTAAGTGTTATACCCGAGTGGCGGCCCAAAGACTCCACTCAAGTCCGGGGCGCCTTGGTATAGCCAACTCAGGTGCCTGCTCGAAAATTTCCAATTGCCTTCTATCTTTTTGTAAGTGTCATCGTAATGACCGAGATAAAACACGGCTTTTCCTGACTTCGCTTTGGCGAACTCGCAGATGTACCAACGACCATTTCCCTCATCTCCATTGGTTTGCGCGGTGCCGTTGAAAATCATCTGGTTTACCGAGTCGAATAGTGACATGGACCTATGGATGGCTTCTTGGAGCGCATCTAGCCCTTCGGCTGGCCCGCGACCAATTTCCCAGACGCCGTCATTTGTCCATAAATCTAACCATCCCTCTTGATCTCCTTGGCAAACGCGATCTGAGTAATGGTGGACAAGGTTGCGAATAGCTTCAATCTCACTCATCTTCGAAGCTCAATTCTGAACCTTGCAGTTGCCAGACAGTGTCCCATAAGGGTCACAGGTTCGACTGTATAGATAGTCGAGAGGTCTATCTCCCGCTGTCTGTGGCTGCTGCGATCTAGGCTGCCAAAGCCATGCATTACTGCCTTCCCCCATTTCTACAATGTACCTCTTGGTGTGCCTCGGCAACGTTTACTATGAGCGTCTCATATTGAGAGCAGCAACCTGCTCATCGGAATCCTCTTCTAGTGGACCATCAAATATTTCTGCTTCAAACCAATCAACGAATTCTTGGTTTTTTGACGGCTTCCAAAGGGACCAAGCGGCTTTAGCCCCTGGGCTTCGCATCAAACCAAGCTTTAATAAATTCATTCTCATGTCCAGCTGTTCTTGCGTCGCTAAACCGTTTTGAAATTGCTCGTGAGTGTCAAAAAGATCAACGAGCATCGTGTTGGTCCAAAGGGTCACGCGCCACTGATCCTCGTTGGAAAGGTCTTCCGAGGCGAAATCCTTGGAAAGAAAAGCAACAAACTCTTGGTTTTGAGTAGATGACAAATAGCGCTCGTAAAGCCGATCAGTGAGAGTGTGACTGAACTGCGCCTTAGTGAGCTTCACATTCAGCTGTGCCTCCCGAGCTAAATAAATTAACGATAGGGGCAAAAGTGCTCCCTCTATGATTTGGGCGATAGCTCCAAGGTCTTCTATCACTATTACTCCTTCGATCTTTGAGAATGGTCTTCTGTTTCGAGGAAAGTATTTACGAATTTTCGGTCACGGATAAAGTCGAGGGTGAATCTTTCGTTTTATTTGGAGCCAGTAGCACTTCGCGGACAGCGGTGGATTAACGGTGATTCCTAGTTTGAAGCGACATGAGCCTCCGGCATTTGTGTTGAGGTATCCCTTTGCGGCAAAAATACGCAGCACCGAGGAAGCAGTTTGCTCTACGGTCTGCCGCATGACGAGTAAGCCTTATTACGACCCAGAGGTGAAAGCTGCGCTGGAGAAGCAAGAGAATCTTGGCACGGTCAACGCTGAGACAATTTCAGGGGCGCGTGCCTCTCGGCTGCTTCGAAATGAAGAAGTCGAACTTTCTGATGATGTGGAGCGAGTAGATCATTTAATAACCGGTGCGGACGGAAATGAAATCCGTGTGAGAACGCACCGGTGCGTCGACGCGAATTCTTTGCAGCCGGCTCTTTATTGGACGCATGGTGGCGGCTATGTGCTTGGATCCCCTGAACAAGATGATGATCGTTTTGACCGTTGGTGTCGCCGCTTTGATCTAGTGGGAGCGGCAGTGCAATATCGCTTAGCTCCAGAACATCCTTATCCAGCTGGTTTAGAAGATTCATACGCGGGCTTGAAATGGCTGAAGGACAATGGGGAATCGCTAGGGGTGGATGTCACTCGAATTGGTATCGGAGGCCCGAGTGCTGGTGGAGGGTTAGCTGCTGCGTTGGCTTTGTTGGTCCGAGATAGAGGTGAATTCGAAATCGATTATCAACTGCTCATATATCCAATGATTGACGACAGTCGAGCTACTGAAACTGCAAGTTGGAGCGTTCCTATTTGGAATCCCGAATCTAATCACTTTGGCTGGAGCTCTTATTTAGGAAGCTTGTTTGAGTCCGAAGATGTCCCCAGCTATGCCGCACCAAGCAGAGAACTAGATCTCAGCGGCCTGCCGCCGACTTTCATTATGACTGGAAGCCTCGATGGCTTCGCTGATGAGGACATCGAGTACGCGAAAAGGCTTAACCATGCGGGAGTTTCGGTTGAACTTCACGTTTATCCGGGTGCTCCGCACGGTTTTGATGGATTTGCGGGTCAGACGGCGGTGGCGCGACAAGCCCGATCCGATATCAACGCCTTCTTGGCCAGGATGGTTGGCTAAACACAGTTGGCATCTTTTGATGAAGAGGAAGTTTCGTCGCGTAGGGAGAGTAAATGGGGGGCTCATTTGGTCGGAGCGCTCTTCTGACCAGTGGATCACAAGAATCTTGGAGAGGTAAGTGGAGACCTTGTGTGACCCTAGAGATTCTCTGGGTACTAGCGTGCTTCCATGAAAAGTCACAACACTTCTGATGGGCGTCAAATGGAGTCTTTGCTTGACCGAGCTCGAGTGCACCCTGAGAGATCAATGGTGATGCTAAATCTAAATAGGTATAAAGCTGACGTTGAGTTCCCTCACGGAGGCCAATACTCCAACTACATGGCTGCTATCACCCACTCTGTTAAGGCAAATGGAGGAGCCGTTTTGTGGCGAGCTGACGTTCAGGGCTCCGTTGTGGGAGGTCTCGAAGGCTTTCATGAAGTCCTTGCGGTGTGGTATCCGAATTACGAGGCGTTTACGAGTTTGCCCGATGCCGATGGAGCGAAGGAAATGTTTCGGTACCGGAAGATTTGCGTTGAAGAAGCGCACATCATTGAACTTTCAACAGCGGGCGCGTTGACTCCTTAGTCTCGCTCATACAGATGAGAAGAGTCCTTGAGGAAAGCGTCAGCCGTTACTTACCCTGAAAGTTCGGTGACCGTTTCTCCATGAAAGCTAATGGGCCTTCAACAGCGTCCTTCGTTTGTGAAAGTTGTGCTCCTGCTTCTGACTCAAGCTGTAGCGCTTCCGATTCAGTTAGGTCAACAGACCGACGCACCACGTTTCTTGCTGCGCGAACCGCCAGTGGCGCGTTGCCCGCAATTACCTCCGCGATAGTCAAAGATTCCGATAAGACGGTTTCACGGTCCACTAGCCGATTGAACAAGCCGGACGGGGCGATGTCGTCACTCAGTATTGGCTGAGCGCACAAGAGCAATTCCATAGCCAGAGCATTGGGGACGTGTCGTTGCAGAAGAGCGGTTCCCCCCATCCCCGGCACCAAACCTAAGGCAACTTCGGACAAACCTAGCTTTACGCCCTTCGCTACGACTCTGAGATCACAAGCGAGCATGAGCTCCATGCCGCCTGCGATTGCATGTCCGTTGACGGCGGCTATAACAGGCTTTCCGAGATCGAAGCCTGTCAGAGTGGCGCGACGCATGAGATCTCGATCCTCGGAGATTGCTTCTTCAAACTCATCTTGAGGTTGCCGGGAACCTGTAATTACAGGAATAGTCGTCCCAAGATCGAAGCCGGAGCAAAAAGTAGAGTCTCCCGCTCCGGTTAAAACAACTGAACGAACGCTCTCATCCTCTTTGAGGCGAGTCCATAGCTCAGCGAGCCTGACTATCAACTCCGGATTCATTGAGTTTCGAGCTTCGTGCCTGTTAAGTGTCACCAATCCGACGTGGTTTTCTGCCGTATATTCAAGAACGCTCATGTCATATTCCTATATCTCTCAGGTTGTAGTCGCGTAATAACGGTCTCGTTTGTTCGCTCCAAACGAAGTCTTTCTCAAGCCCAACAAAAGGTTTATAAACGTAGCGATCTTCGTCGTGGAAATGCTGAGAACGAGCATCTATCGCCCACGCAATCAGTTTGGATCGTTCAAAAATGTATTCCTCGTTGTATTCCGATACTGGATTGTGAACTCCGCCACTGCGAATTCCAATTACCGATGATCGTCGATGAAAACCGAAGTTGAGTGTGACGCGAACGTTAGAACTCGTGTTAGCGAAAGACCCGTGAACCGCTTGGCGACTAGTGATTGCTACATCACCAGGACTACAGATTAATGGCACTGCATCTGGAAGCCGGTCAGAGCCGGCGGCGGCGACCATTGATTTAATACTTAGTTTCCCGAGACGATTTGAGCCCGGAACAACCCATAGCCCATTTGTTGCGTCGCAACCGTATAGCTGTGCCATGAAATTGAACCCGTGGGTGTGATCGTCAAGTTCCGGGTTATTCCAGTGAGTCCAGCCATCCTGATGCCAAGCTACTGAACCACCTAAGCCAGGCTGTTTAATCCACACGGCTTCGTTAAACGGTGTGAAGTCCGGTCCGTTGATTGACTCAGCCACTCGCAATAACTGTGGGTGGCCGTAGAGGCGAAGGCACGCATCAGAAAACTGGAGGGACCCAAGAAACAGTTGAACAACGTGCTCTGGCGCCTCGGCAGGGGGAGTTGGCTCATTCATTTTTGCTTCGTGGCGACCGTAGGACGCATCAGTGCCGCCTAGAGGGTCAGATAACGGTTTCACCCAACTAATGTTTCGTGCCTCTAAATCAATACCTAAAGCTGGATTGCCGTCGCGATCTACAAGAGCATCTTTGCTTACTGGTGAACGGTGAAGCATGTCGACTAAATCTGCTTCGATCTCGTTTAATTCTGTCGCGGTCAAGACGTCTGTAAAAACATAGAACCCGTTCTCTGTGTAAGCCTTGACTATGTCAGGCGCTAATTCGCCGCTGTCATCGAATCGAATTGGCCCCCGATTGCCAAGAGCGAGCGCGCGCTTTGTTCCCTCTTCTCGATAAGCGATCATCTGGGTTTGGTCGTCCCCGTAATCGACGATAGGCACTTCAACAAGTGGAAGCTTTGCTCGCATCGATTCCCCCCTGTTGCCGACTTGATGGTTCCCTGTGCTCTAGTACAGCATGTATTTGAAGAACAGCGTCGAATTGCTCCGATTGAGGTACGGTCCTCCCATGCCTTTAATCGAAAATTACATTGCCGGGCTTCTCAGGTACACGGACTTTAAAGGCAGGTCAGAGAGAGCGGAATATTGGTGGTTTACCTTCGCAAACCTGATTCTCGCCAGTGTGTTTTGGCTTTTGGGTTGGCTGGGTGGACCCATTCGAAGTCTTAGTCTTCTCTATGCGCTGGCGGTATTGGTGCCCAATCTTGCAGTGACGGTGCGTCGTCTTCACGACACAGGCAGATCAGCATGGTGGCTCCCCTTCGCTGTGCTCCCGACCCCGTTGGTCTTTTTGATCCTTTTCTTTATGTGTCTCCCAAGCGAGGCGGCCGACAATAAATATGGTCCGGCGAGCAGCCTCTAATGTCTATGCGAAGGACACCAACTCGGTGTTCCATGGAGCGGCTAGAAAGCCAGTAGCGTTAGTGGTGTGACAGAGTTCCTATACAGCGATATTCTCCCGACTACAGAGAGTGCCGTTCCGTACCGAAAAATCACCGAAGAGTACGTTTCGACATTTGAAGCAGACGGTTTGAAGTTTTTAAAGGTGGAGCCCGAAGGTCTGCGTCTGCTCACGGCTGAAGCAATGCGCGATATAGCGCATCTATTTCGAACTGAGCATTTGGCACAACTTTCATTGATCCTTAGCGACCCTGAAGCTTCAGACAACGATCGCTTCGTAGCTACGGAGCTTTTGCGAAACGCCAATATCGCGGCTGGTGGTGTCTTGCCGAGTTGTCAAGACACAGGCACTGCAATCATTTGGGGAACCAAAGGAGAGCGCGTTGTCACAGGCTCCGATGACGGAGAAGCGATTAGTCGGGGAGTGTTCGACACCTACTTAACTTCGAACCTTCGATACTCCCAATTAGCTCCGTTGACGATGTTTGAGGAACGGAATACTGGAAACAATCTTCCTGCTCAAATCGAGATCTACTCCGGCCCCGGTGATGTCTACAAGCTTGCCTTTATGGCCAAAGGGGGAGGTTCAGCCAACAAAAGTTTTCTGTTTCAGCAGACCAAAGCGCTTCTGAACCCGACCAGCCTTACGCAATTCCTTGATGAGAAATTGCGAACCTTAGGGACTGCAGCCTGCCCTCCGTATCACCTCGCCGTTGTGGTGGGTGGCACATCGGCGGAACATGCACTAAAGACGGCGAAATATGCCTCTGCGAAATACCTTGAGGGACTTCCTGTAGAGGGCAGCGATGCTGGTCATGCATTTCGTGATTTGGAGTGGGAGCAACGGATTCTGGAATTGACTCGTCAATTTGGGATAGGAGCCCAGTTCGGGGGAAAGTACTTCTGTCATGATGTTCGGGTGATTCGCTTGCCGCGTCACGGAGCAAGTTGTCCCGTCGCGATTGCAGTGTCGTGTTCTGCTGACCGGCAAGCGTTCGCAAAGATCACTTCTGAGGGAATCTTCCTTGAGCAACTTGAAGAAGACCCGGCCCGTTTTCTGCCAGAGGCATCAGATTCGGAGTTGTCGAGTGAAGTTATACCTGTTGACCTAAATCGCCCGATGAGTGAGATTCGTTCGCAACTCACGCAGTTCCCGGTCAAGACAAGATTGTCATTAAGCGGCACCCTTGTAGTCGCACGCGACATCGCCCACGCAAAGATTCAAGAAAGACTTGATGCGGGCGAAGGCATGCCAGATTATTTGAAAGAGTTTCCTGTCTATTATGCGGGTCCTGCTAAGACTCCAGAGGGTTATGCGTCGGGTTCATTTGGGCCTACGACCGCTGGTCGTATGGATAGCTACGTCGAGCCCTTTCAAGCTGCTGGAGGCAGCTTGGTGATGCTAGCTAAAGGCAACAGATCCGCTCAGGTCACCGATGCTTGCAAAACTCACGGAGGGTTTTATCTCGGTTCGATTGGTGGGCCAGCTGCGAGGCTTGCGAAAGACTCGATTCGTAAAGTCGAGGTGCTCGAATACCCTGAGTTAGGGATGGAAGCTATTTGGAAAATTGAGGTTGAGGATTTTCCCGCCTTTATTGTAGTTGATGATAAAGGAAATGACTTCTTTTCCGAAGTCTCGACTCCGGTGTCGATAAGCCGCTGAAACGGCGTCGGGTACTGAAGGATTTCCCCGCTATCGCACGAATGTGAACCATACAGAAAAAGTGATTCCGGCAAGAGCCATCACCACCATTGTGACGATGCTTGATCTAGGGAGCCTGCCGTCGCTGTCGCTGGGTAGGCGTTTGCGAACTATTTGAAGCAGCCGGTCCGCCCAGGCTACGTCTCGGCTGAGAATCCCTAGCCCGATTGCAACTATTAAGAGGCCAGGACCAGGGAGTGGCATCATTATTACACCGAGAATTGTGACTAGTGTGCCGGCCGTCATTCGGAGTAGCCGGGTGACTACACCGCGGCGAGCCGCCTCCCGGGTCTCTTCTCGAAAGCCAGTTTCGAATTCCGCTTCGATTGCTGCTTCCTCGAAGCGGTTCTCCTCTTCGCTCACTGATTTCCTCTTTTCCCTTGGATTCGCGGATCTTATTGAGTCGTTCTAGTGTGGCTTATGGAATCACCAGACTGTAGGCGGTAGCGCGTCTTTAGGGGGAACGGAAATGGCTACATGGAATATTGGAGATGTATCGATTACGAAAGTTCTCGAAATGGAAAAACATTGGCCATTTTCGGCGCTCCTTCCCGGTGCTGAGGAGGTAATCGACGACTTGGATTGGCTGCGGCCCGATTTTGTGACGGATGAAGGAAGGATGAAGCTCTCGATTCACGCTCTCGTGATCGAATCCGATGGGCAAACAATAATTGTGGATACTTGTTGCGGAAATAACAAGGACAGGCCCGGTGCTCCGGCGTTTGACAACCTGGAAACTGATTTTCTTGGAGAGCTCAGTCGTTGCGGATTTTCTCCCACCGACGTTGACGTTGTGTTAAGTACCCATTTGCATGTTGATCATGTTGGATGGAACACGCAGCTGATTGATGGAACATGGGTTCCGACGTTTCCTAATGCGGAATATCTTTTCGTTCGGCCTGAATTCGAACATTGGGCTGCTGAGCCTCAAGATTACGGGCCGGTTTTTGAGGATTCAGTTCAACCAATTATTGATGCGGGACTCGCGACGGTTGTTGAAGCGGATCATCAAATAACGGCGAATATTTCGCTGGAGTTGACCGCTGGTCACACTCCGGGTCATGTAAGTGTCGTTATTGAATCAGGGAACGACATGGCCCTTATTACTGGTGACATGACTCATCACCCAGTTCAATTCGCTCATCCGGAAATGGCCTCTTCGGCCGACTGGCGACAAGATATGTCAACTGCGACGCGGTTCGAGGCGTATAAGAAATGGAGTGATGGGCGGCTAGTCATAGGGACTCATTTCGCTGGGCGCACAGCCGGTCGACTTAAACCGGTAGGAGATGTGTGGTCCTTCGAAGTGGCCTAAAAGGATCCGTCATCTCCGAAAATTATGCCCCTTCGCAGTTAGGCATTATCGAACTTGGTTAGATCTGTGGGCTAGCAATCCGGCTTCAGCAAGTAGCACTCTCGGCTTTTCGAAGGTGACTGCCGAAACCGATGGTATTTAGGCAGAAAAATTTACAATAGTAAGTTCAGCCTAAGCTGGTAAAGGGTCTCGGGGTCTAGGCCTAATGAATTGATAACGAAATTTTCGGTGCCGCCGAAGGTGTCATCTATGTACTCAAGGGTCTGTTGCATGGCGGCTCTGGGGGCTGACAACGCTGGTCTAATAGCTTCAATATCTGCTCCGGCTGCCCGGAGACTGGGCGTTAGTTCTCGGATGCGTTTTTCGGATCTAAGGCGGTTTGTCAGTTCGTAGTCATCAAGCACTTGGGTCCGTTCGACTCCGCATAATTCAAGGATTAATGCCGCAGCTAATCCAGTGCGGTCCTTTCCTGCGGTGCAGTGAAATAACAGAGGCCAATATTCATAGTCAGCTGCGAGGTTGAGGAAACTTGCGAACTGATTACCGGCATCAGTCAGCATCTCCATATAGCTGTCCGCTACGTCAGAAACTGAGACGACAGTTATCGCACCCGCTCTTACTCTCTCGATGAACTCAGTCTGCTGGGCTATCTCATCACCGATTGGCAACGGAGCATGAGTGGTGACCGTAGACCAGAGTCGAGAGACATCACGATTTGCTTCGGCTGAAGTCCGGAAATCTACGACGGTCCTAATTCCGAAGCTTTCAAGTTCCTCTTGATCATCTTCGGTCAGTTGGCTGAGTCTGTCAGACCTGAACAGCACATTCGTGCGAATTTGTTGGCCATTCGCAGTTCGGTAACCACCCACGTCGCGACAGTTCATTGCTCCTTCAAGAGGAATTACCGCGCTTGTGCGGCTCACGACTGGGGCCGAGGTTCCCGGGGCAGGCCAAGAATTCGCTCCCCGATGATATTTCTTAGGATTTGTGTGGTCCCACCCATGATCGTATAGGCAGGGGCGTAAACCAGATTTCTTGCTACGCGGCCGCTGAGCATCGCTTCGGAACCCGTGACGAGACCCACGAAGTTGGCGACTTTTTGCTCAAACTCTGTGCACCAAGTCTTAGTGACCGCTGAGTACTGGGGGAACGGTGTTTGACGAAGAACGTTCCGAAGGACCATATCCCGACCAATTTTGTAGCCGGTCTCAATTTCGGCAATCTGCTGTCGAATAAGAGCATTGGGTGATTCAACCGATGCTTTGGCATCAAGGTATAACCGTTGGTTCGAAGCGAGGCGGTCAATTCCGCCTCTCTCGTGTTCTAACTGGCGCATGGTTTGACCGAAGCTATTGTTGATTTCTCCGACCAGGTTTTCGTTGGGAACCAACACATCGTTAAAGAAGACTTCGTTGAAGTGTGAATCGCCCGATGCATCTTTGATGGGTTTAACTTCTATCCCTGGGGACTTCATATCAACAATGAATTCGCTCATTCCCTTGTGGGGGGCGGTGTCGAAGTCCGTGCGGCAAATCAAGTAACACCAGTCGGCAGATTGTGCACCACTCGTCCAAATTTTTTGTCCATTGACTACCCAGTGGCTTCCATCTTGGATTGCTTTGGTGGCAATTCCAGCAACGTTTGATCCCGCATCCGGTTCTGACATTCCAATACACCATTTGGATCGCCCAGCTCGCATGGAGGGTAAGAATCGTTCTTGTTGCTCTTCGGTTCCGTAAGAAAGAAGAACCGGACCAATTTGTCTATCTGGAAAAAAGGAGCCAGCCATTGGAGCGCGCCCGAGTAGTAGCTGCTCCGTAACTATGAAACGTTCGACCTCGGGGCGACCATCACCTCCTTTGTCTATTGGCCACGTCATGCCGATCCAGCCTTTATCGGCTAACCGGAGAGTGAATTCGTCGCTGTATCCAACAAGCCATCCGTCATCTGTGTTGAAAAGGTCGGAGGTGGCTTCTTTTACCCAGAGACGAGCTTCTGTTGCTAGTTCATCGAATTCTTTGGGCCACTTGTAATCCATCGAATCCTGAGCGTAGTCAAGACTGCGCAGTTCTGACGATTTTGCATAGATGAATCCCGGTAACCTCGCCGGAATGCGAGCTGTGGTGATAACTGAATACGGAGATGTAGATGTTCTGCAGGTGCAGGAGGTTCCGGCGCCCGTTCCTGGCCCAGATGAAGTCTTGGTTGAAGTGATGGCGTCTGCAATGAACCGCGCCGATTTACTTCAACGAGCTGGCCAGTACCCTGCGCCTGGGCCGCAACCAGAGTACGAAGTTCCCGGATTGGAATTTTCTGGAACGATTGCTGCGGTTGGCTCTCAGGTAGTCAGTTGGTCTCCGGGTGATGCAGTTATGGGCATAGTTTCCGGTGGGGCAATGGCAGAAATGCTTGTCACTCATGAACGCATGCTTCAACCAGTTCCTGGCAGCGTTGGGTTAGCCGATGCCGCCGGCATACCTGAAGTTTTTATGACAGCGCACGATGCGCTCGTCTCCCAAGGCATGCTTACGTCTGGTAGGCGTGCACTAGTGCACGCTGGTGCCTCAGGCGTAGGCACAGCCTCGATTCAAATTTGCCAAGCGATTGGTGCTGAGATCGCAGTTACTTGTTCTACCAACAAGGTTGGAGCGTGCTCGGATTTGGGAGCTCATCTCGTCGTTGATTATTCCAAAGACGATTTTGTGGATGCGGTCGGTGATTGGACCGGGGGTGGGGGAGTCGATGTTGTTCTCGATGTAATTGGTGGCGAATATCTAGTCCGCAACATACGTTGCTTGAAGACCCAAGGTCGCATTGTTCAGGTAGGCGTTATGGGTGAAGCGGTCGCGTCCTTTCCATTGGGGGCTCTTCTTCCGAAACGTGCTTCGCTGATAGGCACGGTTCTGCGCTCTAGGCCCCTAGAGCAGAAGATCGACGCAAATCAGCGTTTTCTCTCTGAGTTGTTACCGAGGTTTGATGACGGAACGCTTCGTCCGGTCATTGACTCGCGTTATGCCTTGGAAGACATAGCGAAAGCTCACAATTACATGGCCACGAATGCCAACATTGGCAAAATACTGATCGATATTTAGGTTAAGGAACCCGGTACTAGCGATCAGTAATCGCTACGTAGTCGCGCTCTTCAGGCCCTGTGTACTTCTGTCGTGGGCGATATATCTTCTGCTCCGGGTCATCCAGCATTTCTTGCCAATGGGCAAGCCACCCGGGTGTGCGTCCGATCGCAAATAGCACTGTGAACATGTCCATCGGGAAGCCCATTGCTTCGTATATGAGGCCCGAATAGAAGTCCACGTTGGGGTAGAGGTTGCGATCAATGAAATAGGAATCGCTGAGAGCGACTTCCTCAAGTTTCATTGCGATGTCCAGCAACGGATTCATACCGGTCACTTCGAAAACCTGGTCCGCTGTCTTTTTGATAATCGTGGCTCGTGGATCGTAACTCTTGTAAACGCGATGACCGAAGCCTTGCAGAAGAGTTTCGCCTGACTTGACTTTCTCTACGTAGCCGGCGACGTTTTCAAAACTTCCTATCTCATGGAGCATGTGAATTACTGCTTCATTTGCCCCTCCGTGGAGTGGGCCGTATAGGCCACATGTAGCTGCAGCGACCGCTGAGTATGGATCGGCATTGCTTGACCCAACTGTGCGCATTGTCGTGGTTGAACAGTTCTGTTCATGGTCAGCATGAAGGATTAAAAGAATATCTAGAGCACGCGTTAAGACAGGATCGGGCTCGTACGAGGGGTCAGCGACATTCCACATCATTCGCAAGAAATTGCCTGTATATCCGAGGTGGTTAACTGGGTACTCGTAGGGTAGTCCAAGACGGTTTTTGTATGCAAAGGCCGCCATCGTCGGCATTTTCGCGATCAGGCGAATGATCTGGATTAGGCGGTTATGCGGATCGTCGATGTCTTTCGCTTCAGGGTAGAAGGTCGATAGTGCTGCAACCGTCGATACGAGGGTGCCCATCGGGTGAGCGTCGTAACGGAAGCCTTGCATAAAGCGAGTGATATTTTCATGAACGTAGGTGTGGAAGGTGATGTGGTCGACCCACTCTTCGGCCTGCTCTTTGTTTGGTAACTCGCCGTTTAGAAGTAAGTAACAAACTTCGAGAAAGTTGGACTGCTCAGCCAGTTGTTCGATTGGATAGCCGCGGTACCGCAAGATCCCATTGCCGCCATCTATGTAAGTGATTTTGCTGTCGCAGTTTGCGGTCGACATGTAGGAGGGGTCATAAAACCACATTCCCTTATCTAGCCCGCGTAAAGCAGCGGAAGAGATTGTGCCATCGACGATTGGCACTGTGACAGTCTCTCCGCTCCGGTTGTCAGTAATTGTGAAAGACTCTTCGGACACGATAATTCCTCTGCATTCTGTACTTCTAAAGCTCCACGAAGGGGTCAAGCCTTGAGGTGCGCTGTTGCACGCTTGATAATCCCCGCTCCGGACCGTACCTCAAGTTGAGCCTCTTCGCCTCTTTCAGAGGGGCAGATTTGTGTTAGTCGTAGGAAGAATTACGCGAAAAGCTGGTTTATAGCCCATTTGAGGGTATTAGAGGGGAGAATTGTCGTGTCTTCGATTGGGTAAACGTTCCCGTTTGGAGCTGAAAAGGCCAATGAGGTCGGCTAGTTCCTTTCTGGTCTCAGCGGGATCGATGACGGCGTCCACAAAGCCGCGCTCTGCTCCGACGTACGGGTTGAGGTAGGTTTGCTCGTAATCTTTGACCCATTCTTCGATAGCTTGCTCTGATTCACCGCGCTGGAGAATCTGAGCTGCTTGGTTTGCGCCCATAACTGCAATTTCGGCCGTGGGCCATGCTAGGTAAGCGTCGTTTCCCATAGTTTTGGAATCCATCACTATGAAGGCCCCGCCGTAGGACTTACGCAGCACGACTGAAATTCTGGGAACAGTTGCTCGGGCGTATGCAAAGGCCATTTGAGCGCCGTGGCGGATCATTCCTCTCCACTCCAAATCTTTTCCCGGGTAAAAACCAGGTGTGTCGACGAAGGTGATCAATGGCAGATTAAACGCGTCGCACATAGACACAAATCTGGCGCCTTTTTGTGATGCTGGGATGTCTAGAGTGCCTGCGATGGACATTGGCTGGTTTGCGACTATGCCAACTGGTTTTGCGCCAATGGCGGTTAACCCTGTTACGAGATTTCCGGCCCAGCCGCCGCGGAGCTCAAGAAAGTCGTTGTCGTCAGCCACGAGTTTGATCACGTCTCTTACGTCATAGGACCCAGTCGCTGTCTGTGGTAGGAGTTCTGCGGCTTCGGGCGTCTTTCGGTCTATTGGGTCCGCTGTCGGTTGAAGTGGTGGTTCTTCATTGTTGCTAGATGGGAAAAAGCGGAGTACGTCGCTAATGGTGGGAAGAACATCGTCGTGCGATACGACCATGCTCGCGGCCCCTGTGTCTCTGTAGTGAACGGCGGAGCCTCCGAGTTCTTCGACGTCCACTGTTACGCCGGTCATTTGTTGCACGGGGACTGGGCCACTTACGAACGCGTAGGCTTCGTCTGCCATTACGACAATATCGGCGAGTCCGATTAGTAGAGCAGTGCCTGACACTGCGGGTCCCGTAACACCGGCGAGTATTGGCACAATTCCGGATGCCTTTGCGAGCACACGCGCTGCTCGTCCCCAACCATCGAGTGCGGCCACGCCGTGGTTGGCGTCGGCTCCTGATGAAGCGAGGAGTAAAACGATTGGGATGCGCTTCTCTAAAGCCACCGTTGCAGCGGTTGTTATTGTGTCGCCGTCTTCGGGTGTGAGTGCTCCTCGGTGTTCGGGGTCTTCGGCTCGGATGAGCATGACTGCGCGTCCGTCAAGGTCGTGAACGCCCGCGACTGCGTGGGCAGGTGTTCCTTGTCGGATTTGCAGGTCGATAGGGGTCGTCACATGAGTGAGCGTAGGCGCGTTCGGGGTCCGAGTAGTGGTTGTAGTAATAAAGCTGGTTAAACAGCGTTGAGTCCTTCGATTGTTGGCGCAAGTTCTTTCACGACGCGTCGAAGTACGTCTCGGGTTGCGGAAGCGGGTGCTGAAAGCATTCCCCGTCGACGAACGGCCAAACCAACGTGTCGCCTCGGCATGTTCTGGAGTGAGAGTACCGCCCAGCCTCCTCGGCCGACCCATGAAGGAATAGCGGTAACTGGCACGATGGCGGGGGCGTAGCCTTGGAAAGCGAGTGTCGCGGCGAGTCTGATTCCGTCCAGCTCGGCGACCGTGCGCAATGTGACTTGTTCTTGCCGGGCTTTGTCGTCGATTAGGACTCGAAGGTTTGAGCCGGGAGGGCTGAGGAGTAACTCATGGTTTTGAAGCTCGGTTATCTCTATCGGCCGGTCACCGTTGGTGGCAAGGGGATGACCTTCGGGAGCTATTACTACTAGTTGCTCCTCGAAGAGGGGGCTTGTGAAAAGTTCATCGTGTTGAAGTGGGGTATTTATTACGGTTAGGTCTAGGCCCCCTTGTTCAAGTAACGGAATCAGGGCGGTTGTGGTTGAGTCGATCACCGTAGCCTTGACGTCGGGGAAACTTCGGCTCAGTTCATCCAGTAGCTGGGGTAGTAGCCAGCGACCAGTTGTGCCAATGATGCCGAGACGAACCTGTCCGGTTACGTGACTAGTCATTGAGGTCACGTCATCTCTTAATGCTGCCAATTCCGTATTGATTCGTCGTGCTCGGGTGAGTACTACCTGGCCTTCGGGAGTGAGTTCGCCGGCGCTTCTATCTACGAGGATTGCGCCGAGGTCGTCCTCCAGTCGCGCAATGTGTGTTGAAATGTTGGATTGAACAGTGTCTAAGGCTCGAGCTGCTGCCGAGAAGCGCCCGTGTTCGGCCACTGCGGCGAGTGCGTCTAGTTGCTTTAATTCCATGAATTCAGGCTACCCGAAGGAATTTAAATATCTATAAAAGAGATTGAAACTATCTACAGGTTCGGCTTGATGAATGACCCATCGGTAACTAAGTTATCCCTTGTCGAGATAAAACGACTTCCCCCGAGTCGCTTGACAAAGTTCGACCGTTATTAAGGCGCCCCCCGCCTAAGCGGTCTGCCGGGGAGGAATACCCCTTTCCTCCTAACGGCTCTAGAAACCGGCCCGCCCCCCGGGCCGGTTTCCTCTTTTTAGGAACCGGCCCCCATAAAGGTCGAGTAGGCGAAAGCAGCAGTCGAATATAACTTTGAACGTTAAATAGAAGCCCGGATGATGTTCAAGGCCGAACCTGCTTTGAACCATTCAATCTGTTCTGCACTAAAGGTGTGGTTGGTTTCGAAGGACCAGGTATCACCTGCGGCCGTCGTTACTTCGACATTGAGTGTCTGGCTGGGAGCGAGTTCACCCAACCCGCGAATTGCTATGCGGTCGTCTTCTGCTAGTCGCTCGTAGTCTTCGCTATTTGCGAAGGTGAGCGGCAGCATTCCCTGTTTTTTGAGGTTTGTTTCGTGTATGCGAGCGAATGAGCGAGCGATTGCTACAAGTCCTCCACGAAAGCGCGGTTCCATAGCAGCATGTTCACGGCTGGATCCTTCGCCCATATTTTCGTCGCCTATCACTACCCAACCTTGTGATGCTTCGTGGTAGGAGCGGGCTATGTCAGGGAAGGTTTGTGTTGCGCCGGTCAATTGATTTTTGCCGTAGCCAACTTCGTAACCGTCAAACGCGTTGACGGCACCTAGGTATAGGTTTCCGGAGATATTCTCGAGATGGCCGCGGTATTTCAACCAAGGACCAGCCATAGAGATGTGGTCTGTCGTGAACTTACCTTGCGCTTTTACAAGGATGGGAAGATCCTCGTAGTCCAAGCCATTCCAAGCCTCGAAGGGCTCAAGGAGTTGAAGTCGATCTGAAGTAGGCGAGACTTTAACTTCGACGGAAGATCCGTTAGCGGGAGGGGCCACAAACGTGTTTTCGCCAGGATCGAACCCTTGAGGAGGTAATTCAATGCCCACGGGAGTTGACAGCGAAATCTCTTCGCCTGCGTCGTTAACTAATGTGTCGACCAATGGGTCAAAGTCGATTCGTCCCGCTAGCGCGAGCGCCATAACTGTTTCCGGTGAGGTAACGAAGGCGAGAGTTGCCGCATCACCATCGTTTCTTTTAGGAAAGTTTCGGTTGTAAGAAGTGACGATGACGTTTGCCTCGCCGGCTGTGTGGCCATCTTCGGCGCTGCGATCCCATTGTCCGATACAGGGGCCGCAGGCATTTGCGAGCACTGTAGCTCCGAGCGCTTCGAAGTCGGCGAGCAGGCCATCTCGCTCAATCGTCGCTCGAACTTGCTCAGAACCGGGCGTTATGAGCAGTTTCGATTTGGCACTTAGTCCCTTTGCCGACGCCTCTCGTGCGATGCTTGCTGCTCGAGTTATGTCCTCGTAGCTTGAGTTGGTGCAAGAACCGATTAGGGCAGCGCTAATCTCGGCCGGCCAGCCGTTGGCCTTTGCTTCGTCACCCAGCTCGCCTACTTCTCGTGCGAGATCGGGTGTGTGTGGCCCGTTTATGTGCGGCCCGAGGGTCGATAGGTCAATTTCGATTACCTGATCGTAAAAGGCTGAAGGATTCTGTAGGACTTCTTCGTCAGCTCTTAGATCTTGAGCGACTCTTGTTGCAGCATCTGCAACGTCCTCGCGTCCAGTTGATTTGAGATACCTAGCCATAGCTTCGTCGTAGCCGAAGAGCGATGTTGTTGCTCCGATTTCGGCGCCCATGTTGCAGATTGTCGCTTTTCCTGTGCAGCTTAATGATTCTGCCCCGGGTCCGAAGTATTCGACGATTGCGCCGGTCCCGCCTTTAACGGTAAGAATTTCAGCGACCTTTAAGATGATGTCTTTTGGGGCGCTCCAACCTGATAGCTGACCAGTCAAATTCACACCGATGGCCTTTGGCCATCGAACGTTCCACGGAAACCCAGTCATTACGTCCACAGCATCGGCGCCGCCAACGCCAACTGCAATCATTCCTAATCCTCCGGCATTTGGCGTGTGGCTGTCCGTCCCTATCATCATGCCGCCTGGGAATGCGTACTGCTCGAGTACGACCTGATGAATTATTCCGCTGCCGGGCATCCAGAATCCGGCACCATACTTAGCGCAGACACTTTCGAGAAAGTCGTAAACCTCTTCATTATTTTCTGAAGCGGCTAAAAGGTCCGTTTTGCCGTCATCGCGCGCCTGAATGAGATGGTCGCAATGTGTAGTGGTTGGCACTGCTACCTCGGAAAGTCCGGCAGTCATAAACTGAAGCCAGGCCATTTGGGCAGTTGCATCCTGCATGGCTACGCGATCAGGGCGCAAGTCGACGTAACTAACGCCTCGCTCTAGTTCTTGGTCGTGGGAAGCTAGGTGGTTGATCAAAACCTTTTCTGCGAGCGTGAGCGACCGCCCAAGTTTCTCTCTTCCCATAGCCATGCTTGCCGCAAGATTGGCATAAACGTTTTCGATTAGGTCTATAGGGGTGTTGGCAGCGACTGGCATTTAGGCTCCCTTGTTGTTGATCGTGCTCATGGGCGCTAATAAGACGATACGCCCTATCGTAGGTTTCGCCACTAGTGACTCAGCCTCAAACGTATGGCCAGCGGCGACGGCTGTCAGTTTTGTCCTCAATATCTGTAAGAGCCCATCTTCGGCGCCATGGCGAACCGTCAGGTCCTTGGATGCCCGGGTTGCTTTCCGAGTGAGCTCGTTGCCGCGAGGCGTACCAATTTCCAGTAGCTGTTTCATCGGCTAAAGCTTCAACAGAGGTCTGGAGTCTTTTAGTGAAACTCCTGTTGTTGTCGTCGTCGGCGAACTCTAGTGGGCGACCGAAGTTCACTGTCGAGGTCGATTTTTTGGGCCAATTACGGCCCTTCCTCAAAATATCGAAAGTGCCTCGAATGTGCACTGGTACGACGGGAACATCGGCTTGCTTCGCTAGGAATGCGGCTCCCGGTCTAAATTCTTGACCCCAGCCATCTGGGGATCGTCCGCCTTCCGGGTAAATGACCATGCTCCAGCCGCCGCGAAGAAGGTCGACGGCCTTTTCGATTGTGTTTCTATTGATCGATGTTCGTTCTATGGGAATTGCTCCAATAAATAACGCTGAAATGGCAGCGGTAGATTTGTTGCCAAAAAAATAATCAGCGGCGGCTCCGACAAATGCCTTGTGTTTCCATGGCGCAGGCATTGAGGTGAGCATCAATAGGGTGTCAGCGTGACTCTGGTGGTTAGCGGCAAAAATAGCCGGACCCTCTAGATCATGGAGGCGATCAAGGCCGCGAATGGTGGGGTTGGCGTAGTAAGCAATTACTGCTTTTCCGAGGCTGGCGAGAGCTAAGCGTCGAGTGAGCCTAGATAGGTAACGGCGGGCCCAATCTGTGTCGTAGTTCCCTCCGACGTTTGAAGGCAGAGGGATTTCTCCCGCTGGGGTTTCCGCTGCCTTAAGAGGGAATTCGACGGAGCGAACCACACGAGAAATGGAAGGCTTAGACGGCCTGTCAGTCAGGTGACTGATGGGGTTTCTCCGGTTGAGGTCCGTCATAGTGGTTCCTGGAATCAGACTACATCGGCCATGAGGACCGGGGGGTTGTGGATGTGAGTCAATGAAGGATCTCGGCCGACTACGTCGGTCGCTATCTCCAAAGCATCGCGCATAGTAGTCGCTGATCGAAACCCCATCCTTTTAACTGCTCGCTCTTCCCCTCCAACAATGATTACTTCACCGACGTGCTCAAGGGCATGGGAGCACCAGTACCACATATAGAAAGGGTGCACGCCGTGGTAGGCGTATGAGGTTCTGTATAGATGTCGGTACCACTCGTCTTCCGCATACCGCTTTTCGTATTTGTGTTCTATCTTTTCGGGGTCGGTGCTATCTGCCAAAACTTCTTCAAAGAAATCAATGTAACTCGGGTGGTGAACAGGGTGAAACTCCTGTGGGGTCGGATGACTCATTATCACCACGCCGCCCTCTCGTACTAGCGGTTTGCCTTTGTAGAGGTTGAAGAAGTATCCGAGGCCTAGGCACGCAACCAAGATCGGGTTCATGATTGAGTTCACGTTGTAGGGACCTAGGTAGGGCAGCCCCATTGAGAGGATGTCGGTTTGTCCTTCTACTCTCACGAGGTGTTGCCGGTAGACATTGGCTGTTGTCACCTCATGAACAGCTTCTACTTCGCCGGCTTGGATGGAAGTCAGACCAAATGGCGCCCTGATCCCTTGGAAAATCGAACGAGCAGCTTTGCGTGGGATTTTGTCGAGAAATTTTTTGGTCCCGAACAGAAACATTCGCTCTTTGGCGTTCATCTCCCATTCGCGTTTTTGTAGGAAATCCCATGGTTCGGGGAACGTGTTGTTGTTTAACGTGGTTTCTATTTGGAAAATCTTGACTCCTGCATCCCGTATTAATCTGCCTTGGCGCCAATTTTTGGTGTGTAACTCACTATTTTCTTGATCCATGAAGGATCTAGACCGTCGCATTGTTTCAACATTGTGGTGATGACGAAGAGCCGTATAGCCCGACAGTCCTGTGGCAACGCTCTTATGCCCTCCGTCCATGGATACGAGGTTGATGTTGACGTACACGATGAGGTCAGACTCGACAGCGCGTTTAGAGATAACGACTTCTTCCCCGTGGTCTGTCTCACCCAGATGAGATAAACCGTTGGGGTCTTCTGCGTCGAAGTTGTACAACTGGCCGTGGGGAGCGAACGCGTCGTAAACACGGTCGCCGACGGCATGTCGGAGTTCGGCTTCGGTCATTCGCCTGTGGAGAGCGAGTGCGGCGATGAGGTGGACATCGTCGACGCCTGCGTTTGCTGCGAGGTCGAGGACTTGTTCAATGATTCGACCTCGAATATCCGGCGCTTGCATTTGTGGAAGGGGTAAGGAGATGTCGTCGAATGCGATTGTCAACTTCATTCCTGGTTGAAGGAGAGCCTCCAATGGAGGTGAATCACCTAGTGGGTTGGCAAGGGCGTTTCTGATAGCGCTATCGACGTCCTCAATGGGCTCCACCGGTTCATTTGGGTAAATCACTCGGCTTCCCGAAGGGAGCTTTTCGAATCTAAAACCTTCGCCGTGGTGGAAGAGAATTGGCGGTGTGCTTCGGTCTACTTCGAGTACCAGGCCCTGTCTGGCAGGCATTAGCGGACTCCTTGATGGGGTGGTTTGACCTTTGGGCGTTGCCCCATAGGTAAAAGTGGTTTGGGTGCTCCCGAGGTCTTTGGCCAGTTCTCTGTTAGCCAACCGCGTTTTTCTGCAATTGTCACAAGTCTCGTCTCCGGGTTGACGGCGACTGGATACCCAACTGCTTCAAGCATGGGTAGATCTGAAGCGGAGTCAGCGTATGCGACGCCTTGCTCAGGGAGAAGTCCGTTTTGTTCTGCCCATTCGATCATGAGCTGAGCTCGTACCTCGCCGGTGGGGGGGACATCGATCATTTCTCCGGTTAGTTTGCCGTTTTTGTTGTCTATCTGTGCTGCGATTATGTGGTCGAATAACGGGCGGAGGGGCTCAACTGCGATGTCCAAGGCACCGGTTATAAGAACTGTTTGATGTCCTGCGGCTCTATGAGCGCGTACCCTACGCAGGCCAGCTGGGAATGATTTTATGAGAATGAGCTCGCTGAGCATTTCGGCGGCGTCTGCCTGTAACTGTCCGAGGGGGGCTCCTTTGTATCTCTGGTAGAAATATCGCAGGAAGTCAGTTCTGTCCCGTTTGTCTCTTCTCCAGAGACCCGGTGTTTCGCTCAGGGTCCGTAGCGCGAATTCGAATCTCTGTTTGGGGTTCAGTCGGCGGGTAGCCAACCATGCGTAACTCTCTACTACGTTGCTCGCAATAAGGGTGTTCTCAAGGTCGAATGCTGCGAAATGCCGGCCGGGGTCCAGGACAGCTGAACGTAGACGCTCTGATCGGCTGGGACCGCTGCGCTTCTCTGGCGTTGTTTTTACCCTGGCTTGAATTACTACTGTTGGTAAGTGCACCTCGGTGATGTAGTGATGCCAGTCAATAACCCGTGGATCGAAACCAAATTGACTTCTGTCTTGATCGGTTAATGACTCCCACAGTGCGAGAGTGCGGTCAATTCCGTAGATTGCTTCGCACTTTCCGTATGCGCCGTAAATGTTGACGTACCCCTTAATCTGGTCGAGGTTTTGTCGGCGTTCCGCAAACTTGCTTGTGAAACTGCTTTCCCCTCGAATTGGAAGGCGGTTTATCACCTTCGCGGCGACGTCAAACGCCTTGACGACCCGATCGAGTTGCTCTTCTAAGCCGCTGGATCCGGCGTATTTCCATTCGGTGCTGGCTGTTGGATGGCCGTTTGAATCATAGACGGGATGCTCTTGGAACCACTCCATGGCGGTGTCGAGGAGCACTTTAAATTGAAGCGGGTTCGTTGAACCTGAGGCGACTTGGAAGATCTCTGGTTCCGTCTCTGGTCCTTTGGCGGCCACGGCGATGATTGCGGCGGCGACCATATCTACTGGGATGACGTCGATGATCCCTTCGGGGTAGCCAGGGAAAGTGTTGAGTTCACCTTTTGCGAACGAAACAATGAGGGGTTCCGCCATTCGAAAGCCCCTAATCCAACCTGGGGCAGGTTGATCCCAAGCCGACTCGATAATTGAGGGCCTCACGATACTTATTGGTATCTCTCCGTGCAGTTCGATCAGGGCTGTCTCGCCAAGAGCTTTGGAATATGTATAGACGTCTGGCCAACCGAGAGAAGTCGCTCTACTTCTGCCGGCTTCGACCATTTGGTCGTTTACCCATGCTTCTCTGAGTTGCTCAGTTTTTGCTGCGAGCATGGGTAGCCCTGCTGCACCGAGTTCCTCTCTTGCTCCTTTGCCGAACCGCTTTAGCTCCTCGGGCACGCGGCTGCGGGCATCTAGGTCGCTTCGTGTTCGTCTCGCTGCGTCGACTTCTGCTCTCCAGTCGACCTTTACTTGAAAGGGCGTGCCTGCGAGCAGCTCTTCGTTTGCTGCGCCGCGACGGTTACCAGCCACGTAGCAGGTTGAGACAGCAATGAGATGAGGTGTGACGGCCTCTTCGTTTAATAATTGGACTATTCGATTGGGTCCGAGCAGGTTGATCTCGATGGAGCTATCGAGAGGACTGTCAAAACTCACCGTTGCGGCAGAATGAATTATTACGTCTGCCGAGATAAATAGGCGGCGGTCGAGGTCGCTAAGGCCAAGACCATCAGCGCTTACGTCACCAGACACCACTGAAATTCGCTGGTCGCAGGTTTCTTCGAAGCTTTCTCCCCATTGTGACCTCAGGGAATCAAAGGCATCGTTGCGGAGGATTTCTCGTTGAACGCGCCGCTCGGCGCTGTTGCGCCGGGTTGGTCTTACCAGGAGCACCAATTCGCAATCTGGGACCTCTCGAAGAATACGTTCGACAAGAGCTGTCCCTAAGAAGCCAGTGCTGCCGGTCACGGCTATGCGCTTTCCTGCTAGGGACTCACTTATCACAATCTTAGTTCTAGCAGAAAACTTACCAAATGGTAAGTCTATGTTTGAATTTGATCTAAAATGTGGTCGTGCCAGGTAGTACGCGTGAACGGATTTTAGATGCA
>MDTB01093636.1_pt1 | contig 48847 bp, 49 predicted proteins | sample 811161 | NCBI WGS metagenome assembly MDTB01 (sample SAMN05326650, study PRJNA326480) | marine metagenome | isolation source: seawater | place: Mediterranean Sea | collected 2009
ATTAGCAGCATGCAATTGATTTTCATCTCTCATAGGAGCTGTACAACCTTCTAAGTAGCTAACATAACTTCCTTTATCAGCAATAATTAAAGTTCTTTCGAATTGACCAGTTTCCGCAGCATTAATTCTAAAATAAGTAGATAGCTCCATAGGACATCTGGTATTTGGAGGTATATAAACAAAAGATCCATCAGTAAAAACTGCAGAGTTGAGAGTAGCAAAATAATGATCAGAAATTGGAATTACCGAACCTAGATATTTTTTTACTAGTTCGGGATGCTCTCGTATTGCTTCAGAAATTGGGCAAAAAATAATTCCTTTTTTTGTTAACTCATCTTTAAAAGTAGTGGCAACAGAAACAGAGTCAAACACAGCATCAACTGCAACACCACTCAACTTTTTTTGCTCAGTCAAAGGTATTCCAAGTTTATTATAGGTTTCTATTAACTTAGGATCCACTTCGTCTAAAGATTTAGGTTTATCATTCATACTTTTTGGAGCTGAATAGTAATATAGATCCTGATAATTAATTTTTGGATATTTTGGTTTTTGCCAATTCGGCTCTTTTGAAACTTTTAGTCTATTAAAGGCTTTAAGTCTCCAATCTAACATCCATTTTGGCTCTTTTTTAATTTTAGAGATAAATTTAATTGTTTCCTCCGAAAGACCCTTAGGAGCTTTAATGTTATCTATTTCCGTTGTAAAACCGTATTTATATTCTTCTGAAATATTAGTATTTTGATTCTTCATAATGATTTTAAATTTTGTTTAACTAAATCCTGTAATTTTATTTTTTCAAAAAAACCATTTATGTGTTGGTCTAATTGATCCCACAAATTATGTGTGATACATTTTGTTGATTTGTTTGTGCATCCTTTCTTTGATGTTTTTTTGCAATTAAGCATTCTTACCTCTTCGTCAACTGCAAAAATTATATTTGATAATCTTATTTCAGATGCTGGCTTTTCTAAAATGTATCCTCCAGTAGCTCCTCTAAGGCTCCTTACAAGTTTTTTATTTTTAAGTTTAATAAATATTTGCTCTAGATAAGCTACAGAAATATTTTGTCTCAATGAAATTTCTTTTAAACTTATTGGTCCGATGCTTTCATTTAAGGCAAGATCAGCCATCGCCATTACAGCATATCTCCCTTTAGTAGTCAGTTTCATAAATTATCGTTGTAATACAATAATTATTGTCCAATTCCTACCCTTTTAGTAGGATTTAAAAAAATATATTTGACGCATAAAAACGTGTTATAAAGTTTATCTTTTTTTTGTAAATAATAATCATTATTAAAGATGAAACCAAAAAGTTTAGAAATTTTTATTCCAGGACCTGCAGGAAGACTTGAAGCAAAGTATTATAAAAATCCAAAATTTGGGTCACCCGTTGCAATTGTTTTGCATCCACACCCTCAATATGGCGGAACAATGAATAATAAAATTGTCCAACTTATGTATAACATTTTTTTAAATAATGGTTTTTCAGTAATCAAAGTAAATTTTAGAGGAGTTGGCAAAAGTGATGGAGTTTTTGATAATGGACAAGGTGAATTATCAGATGCTGCTGCAGCCCTAGATTGGATCGAAAGACAAAATTTAGATTATAGCCAATGTTGGGTTTCTGGATTTTCTTTTGGCTCATTAATATGTATGCAATTAATTATGCGTAGACCTGAAGTAAACAATTTTATTGCTGTTTCACCGCAACCTAATGTTTATGATTTTTCATTTTTAGCTCCTTGCCCTACTTCAGGTCAAGTGATTTACAGTGAAAATGATGAATTAGTTACTAAAGAAAGCATAATTGAACTTGATAATAGAATTAAAAGTCAAAAAGGCGTTGAAGTAAATTTCTCTAAAATTAAAAATTCTAATCATTTTTTTAAAAATAAAGAAAAAGATTTAACACTTGAGATAGAAAAATATATTAAAGAAAAGACTGCTCTTATCTAAAAATTTATAATTTCGCCGCCAGTTGTTGGGTTTTTACAACCAGTTGTATTTGGAAAAGAAATTGGCAATTTTAAAATAGATCGTACCGCCAAAAAAGCAAATGCTTGTGACTCTATAAAATCTCCATCGACACCATAGTCATCTATATTTTTAATGTTTATATTTTTATCAAAATTCTTTTTTATATTTTCAATTAATATTTTATTTTTTCTACCTCCTCCACAAATAATAATTTCAATAATTTTAGGGTTTTTATCTTTTAGTAGTTGTTGGATTGCTGAACTGATAATTTTTGCTGTAAAATTTGTTAATGTTGCTACACCATCCTCTAAAGACAAACCTCTTGCAAAAGATACATCAAAATCATTTACATCTAATGAGAAAGAATTTGACCTTGTGTTACTAGAAAAAAGTTCTTGAGCTTGTTCTAAGATAATTTCATTAACCATTCCTTTATTTGCTAGATCTCCATTTTTATCAAACTTTTTAGTTGAATTATTTCTTACCCAAGAGTCGATTAAGCAATTTCCAGGCCCAATATCTCTACTGGCAATATTTAATTTATCATAATTTTCTATTACAGTTATATTAGAAATTCCTCCTATATTTAATATACATACTGGAAAATTGAATTTTAGTTTTAACGCAATCAATCTATGAAATATTGGTGTTAAAGGAGCTCCCTCTCCGCCATTTTTTAAATCATTTTGTCTGAAGTTGTATACAATTTTTTTTTTTTAACAATTGAGATAAAAGTTTTCCATTACCTAGTTGTTTGGAAATTTTTTCTTGTGGACTATGATAAATAGTTTGTCCATGAAAGCCAACTACATCAATTTTTTTATCTTTAATTATTTCTTTTGTTATTTTTGCATGGAATAAAGTAATATTTTTTTCTAGATCAATTAACTCTTTTTTGAATTTACTTAATTCCTTAACACTATGAATTTTTGCTTTAATACTATGAATTTTTTGATAAATGTCTGAATCATACTCAAAGTACTGATCTTTTATAACCTCATATTTTGTATTTCCATCGGTATAAATTATTGAAGCGTCAACACCATCACCGGAAGTTCCGCTCATAAAACCCAAAGATGTGTATTCTTTGATCATATTTTTATTTATTTATAATAATTTTTGTATAATAGTGGATTAAATAAATTGTTCTATGAAAAATGCCTTTTTATTAGAAATGCAATCCCGTGGTTATCTTAACCAATGCACAGATTTACATAAACTAGATGATATTTGTAATAATCAAGCAATAAATGCTTATATTGGTTTCGATTGTACTGCAAATAGTCTTCACGTTGGTAGCTTGTTACAGATAATGGTTCTTAAATTAATGCAAAAGCATGGCCATCGTCCTATTATTTTACTAGGCGGGGGGACTACTCTAATTGGTGATCCATCTGGAAAAGATGCGACAAGAAAAATTTTACAACAATCTGAAATTAAAAAAAATATCAATAATATAAAAAAAGTTTTTTTAAAAATTTTAGATATGTCCAATAAAAAAACAAAACCAATTTTTGTAAATAATCATGATTGGCTAGCAAAATTAAATTATATAGAGTTTTTAAGAGATATTGGTTGTCATTTTACGATAAATAAGATGTTAACTTTTGATAGTATTAAATTGAGATTAGAGAGAGAGCAGTCTTTAAGTTACATGGAATTTAATTATATGATTTTGCAAGCTTATGATTTTTATCAATTATTTAAGACAAAAAAATGTGTTTTACAAATAGGGGGTTCTGATCAATGGGGGAATATTATTAATGGTGTAGAATTAATTAGAAGAATGATGAAAAAAGATTCTTTTGGTCTCACAACACCTCTTATCACTCTAGCTTCAGGAGCAAAAATGGGTAAAACAGAAAAGGGTGCCATATGGTTAAATGAAAATTTGTTTTCATCGTATGATTACTGGCAGTTTTGGAGAAATACTGATGATAAAGACATCGAAAGATTTTTAAAGTTTTTTACAGAAATTGATACTAAACAAATCGATAATCTTATTAAAAATGAGACCGATATAAACAAGTTAAAAATTTTACTAGCAAACGAAACAACAAAAATTCTACATGGAAAAATAGCTGCAAAAAAAGCAGAAGAAACTGCTAAGTCAACTTTTGAAACAGGTGGTGTTGGAATAGACTTGCCAGAGATAAAATTAGAAAAGAAAGATTTTAACAAAGGTATGAAAGTTTTAGAATTATTATCATTAAGTAAAATTATGTCGTCAAAAAATGAAGCTAGAAGAGCTATCAAAGGAAATGCTATTAAAATAAATAATATCAGTTTGCAAGACGAAAATAAAATTATTTCTATTGACGACTTCAAAGATAAAATTTTAAAAGTTTCATTTGGTAAAAAAAAACATTATCTAATTAAAATTATTTAGACGCTTTAGATTTTTCTAATGCCTTTGATATAAACCTTGGGGTTAAAGTTTTAATAGGATTAATAGTTGTTTTAATTTTTCCGGGTGGTCCTTTCATCTTAAAACTAACACCGAATAACCCCTCTCCAACATCCTTAGGAATTATAATTTTTCCAATAACAGGGATTTTAGATAAAAAATTATTTAAATTTTTAGCAGGTACTAGGGTTCCCCTTAAACTCACCAATCCATTTTTATCTTTATAACCCTCCATGAGAACAGAAATACTAGGTCCAATAGCAAATAACTCCTCTAAAGTTAATAAATCTTTTTCGTTATTCATGTTGATTTCTAATTTATCGAAAGACAGGCCATCTCCTTCAGCTAAATCAGCTAGACCACCAAAATCAGCAAGTGATAAAAGTTTTATAACCCCCGGTGCATTGACTACTTTGAAATTTTCAATTGTTAACTTTGAATTTGATGTTTCGTCCTCCATGATAGATGAAAAAATTAGAACTCCACCAGACACACCTTTAAAAAAATTATAATTGGATAAAAGAGGTTGAGGCAAATCTGAATAAATTTCTAAAAATTTTTTTTTATTTTCTTTATCACTCTTCATTGAGATATCTAAAAATTTATTATTTCCAAAATCACCTTTTGAAGAGATCTTAATAAATTTACCTTTCTCGATTCTACCTAAAAGTCTAAATTTAAAAATCTCTCTGGATAGTGGAGTTGAAATATTATTTATAGAGATCTCAACATCTTTATTTATGTTACTAAAAAAATTACTATTTGATTTTTTACTAAGTATTTTACTCAAATTTTCTGCATCGTATTTTTTGCCTTTCACACTTATCTTTTTGCCAATATTAATTTCAAAATCATTATTAACGTTACTGTTTATAAAAGTTTTTACTTTTAAATTTTGTAAAGAAACTAATTTTTTTTTAGAAATCTTAAAGTTTTTAAGTATTATCAAATTTTTATTTTGTTTAAATTCTATTTCTTTGAAAATAATTATATCTTTTTTAATACTTATTTTTGAATTAACTTTTGCTGAGCCATTATCTTTTTTTTGAAAATTAATAAGATCAATATTTAATTCTTGATTAGTTTCAAAACTTAAATCTAAATCGTTAGAAACTTTTGATGAATTGTTTGTTAATTCGAAATTTTGAAGATTTCCATTATTTAGTTTGTATTTACCTTTAGAGTAAACTGTATAATTCTTATCTGAGTGATATTTTATCTCAATATCAGACTGGTTCAATTCTATAGTTTTAATATCTTGAGGTATAAAATCATTTTTTGGTATATTTAAATTATAAGAAAAATTCTCGACATTTCCTTTGTTATTATATTCATAGTCTAAAACTTTTAATGTTTTGTCGAACTTAATATTCAATACATGGTCTAAATTAACATTTAGATTGTTAAAATTATTTTTAAATTTAATCTCATTTAAAAAAAATGAATAACTTTTTAGATTATTTTTATCTAGTTTTATATCAGTCGAAAACTCTGATTTTAAATTAATATTATCACCTCTTGTCAAATATAAGTTTCCACTTTTAAGTAAAATACCATTCAAATTCATTTTAGTATTTTTTATGATTAAATCTGATTTATCAAAAAAGAAATTAAAGCTTGCCCCTTTTGCAACCAAGTTTTTAGTTAAGTAGCCCCTCATTTCTTTTACTTCTCCTTTTGCTATAAAATTTACAATTTTTAGATTATTGTCAAAATATAGATCTAAATTGGTATTTAATTTGCCACTTTTGACTTTATTTATAATTAGACTTGTAATATTTGAGGGTTTAACTTTAATAATTAAGTCTTTTAATTCTTTAATGGTTATCTCTTCGGAAGAAATATTGATTTTATTGATATCTATTTTTGATTTTAATAGAGAGAGAAAATTTAAATAAATTTTTACGTTTTCTATCGGAACAAATGTATTTTGATAATTGATCTCTGGATTTTTAGTTTCTACAAACAAACTTACTTTTTTAATATCAAATTTAAACTTTATCTTTCCAAGCTTTAAGGAAGTATCTTTATAATTATTATTGATTTTTTTAAGAATGATATTGTTAAATTTGTCAGTTTTAATTCCAGTAGTAGACAAAATAGTCATTAAAAAAATGAGAGATATTAATAAAAAAAATATTAATCTAAAAAATAATTTATTCATTATTTATTTACTATCCCCGCCTCTATGAATTGATCAATATTTCCATTAAGTACATCAGTTGGATTAGTATTTTCTACTTTGTTCCTTAAGTCTTTAACAAGTTGATAGGGCTGTAAAACATATGATCTTATTTGATGTCCCCAACCAATGTCTGTTTTAGAGCTTATTTCTTTCTGATTTTCTTTTTCCCTTTTTTGAATTTCATATTCATATAGTCGTGCCTTCAACATTTTGTAACATGTCTCTTTATTTTTATGTTGGGATCTTTCGTTTTGGCATTGAACTACAATCTTTGTAGGTAGGTGAGTAATTCTTACTGCGCTGTCAGTTGTATTTACATGTTGACCCCCGGCCCCGCTTGATCTGTAAGTATCTATTCTTAATTCTTTTTCATCAATTTTAGTATTTATAATGTCGTCAACCGCAGGATAAACCCAGACACTTGCGAAACTTGTGTGTCTTCTTGCTCCACTATCAAAAGGAGAAATTCTTACAAGTCTATGAACTCCGGACTCTCCTTTCATAAGGCCATACAAATATTCTCCATTAACCTTTAAGGTTGATGATTTTATTCCAGCCTCGTCTCCTTTATGTTCGCTAATGATCTCATATCTAAATTTTTTTTTGTCGAACCATTTCAGATACATTCTTCTCAACATATCTGCCCAATCTTGACTCTCAGTTCCGCCGGCCCCAGCGTGTATTTCTAAATAAATATTTAAATCGTCATTTTCACCTGAAAGAAAACAATTGATCTCATTATTTTTTATTTTTTTAAATAACTGTTCAATTTTTAGATCACAATCTTGTAAAATATCGTCATTTTTTTCTTCAACTGCTAAATTATACAGATCTTTTAAGTTGTTAATCTCTAGTGATGATTGTTTGAATGAACTTAAAATATTTTCGAAAATTTTTTTTTCTTTAACAGTTTTTCTTACTTTTGACTTATCTTTCCAAAAATTATTTTCTAGAAGAGTCTTTTCAATCTTAATGAGTTTTGCTTCAACTTTATTATTATCAAAGATACCCCCTAATATTATTTAAAGAGTTTTGCACTTTAGATAATTTATTTTCAAAATTTTGCATTAGTAAAACTGTCTATATTTGATTAATTTATCATAACTATTCGTAAAAATTAATTTGTTATTGTTCAGATTGTTAATATCTTTGTATTTTAGCGCTTCTATAATAGTATTTTTGTCTCCAATAGAAGTTTTTAAGCCTGTTTCATAATTCAGAGATGTTAAATAAATACCTCTTGGAATTTGAAATTCCTTAAAATCCTCTTTAAAGAGAGCTTTTTGTACAAAATCTTTAAAAATTGGTAGTGCCGCTTTTGAACCTGTTTCATATCTGCCTAGAGACTTAGGATTATCAAAACCTACATAGACTCCAATAACTAAATCTGACGTAAATCCAATAAACCATGCATCATAATTATTATTTGTAGTACCTGTTTTTCCTCCTAAAGGAACATTTAAGTCTTTTAATTTTTTTCCTGTTCCTCTATCAACAGCGCCCTCTAAAATTGAGACCATTTGATAGGCTGTTTCTTCACTAAATATTTTTTTACTTTCATACATTGCTGTTGGATAATCGTTAGAATCATTTGAAAATTTTTCGCAACCTAAACATTTTTTATTTTTTAATTTAAAAATTGTTTTCCCTCTTCTATCTTGAATTCTACTTATTAAATTGGCATTAATCTTTTTTCCTCCATTTACAAAAGAAGCATATGCTGCAGTTAAATTAATCAAAGATGTTTCCGCTGAACCAAGAGATACTGACAATAACTCAGGAATATCTTCATATATATCTAAATCGTTTGATAATTTTAAGATTTTATTCAAGCCAAGAGTTTTTGCTATTCTAACAGTCATTAAATTTCTAGAATATTCAATACCCTTTCTAAGTGTTGTAGGACCATAAAATTTTTTTCCATAATTTTCTGGTTTCCAATCTTTTAATCCAACTCCTTGGCTCTCAACAAAAGGGGCGTCCAAGACAATTGAGTTAGGAGAATACCCGTTCTCTAGTGCTGCAGCATAAACTATCGGTTTGAAAGCAGAGCCAGGTTGTCTTTTTGCTTGGGTTACTCTATTAAATTCACTTGATTTGTAACTGAATCCTCCTACTAAAGCTTTAACATCTCCATTAAATGGATTTAAAACAACTATTCCTCCATTCACCTTTGGATACTGTTTTAACTTCCAAGAATTATTCTCTTCTTTAACATAAATAATATCTCCCAACTTGAATTGATTAAAAATATTTTTTTTACCTGATAATGCCCATTTTAAATTTTTTAAATAAACTTTTTCACTTTTTCCTTTTAAAATTTTAAAATTAATACCTGTTTCTTGAACTTTTGTTATTTCAGCTAATTTCCAATTAAGCGTTGGATCAAGTTTAATTATCTTTATCTTTTCTTTCCAATTTTTATTTTCTAATTTATTAGTTATAGCTCCTCTCCATCCATGTCGTTTATCATAGGCTTCTATTCCCGTTCTTAAAGACTCAATAGCTTTAATTTGAAAGTTTATATCTAAAGGTGTTTTTATTGATAGTCCTTCAGAATAAAGTTTTTTGAATCCATATTTATCATTAATAGACCTTCTGACTTCTTCCGTATAAGAATTTGCTTCATTCAATATCTCAATTTTTCTTCTCTTTAATTTAATATTAGTAGTTTTAAAATCACTTAATTGTTTTTTTGAAATATAATTATTGTCTTTAAGATTATTTAAAACTAAGTTTCTTCTGAACTTTGCTACATCAGGATATTTATATGGATCATACTTGCTAGGTGCTTTTGGCAAAGCAGCCAATAATGCCGCCTCTGTGTAATCTAAATTTTTTACTGACTTATCAAAATACTCTAAACTTGCCGCTGCAATTCCGTAAGTTCCCTGTCCTAAATAAATTTGATTCAGATATAACTCTAAGATTCTTTCTTTCGTATACGCTCTTTCAATTCTAAATGCTAAAATAGCCTCTTTAATTTTACGATTTATTGAAACTTCATTAGTAAGTAAAAAATTTTTTGCTACTTGTTGGGTAATTGTAGAAGCTCCTTCCAGCCGTTTGTTTCCAGAAATATTTTTAAGGTTTTTTATTAATGCTCTTACTATTCCTTTTGCGTCTACCCCAGGATGGTTAAAGAAATTTTTATCTTCAGCAGATAAAAATGAGTTAACTACATTTTTAGGAATAGACTCATAAGGAATAAATAACCTTTTTTCTAAAGCATATTCGGCAATTAATTTACCATCACTTGAATAAACCCTGCTTGAAATTGGAGGTTGATAATTTGAAAGTTTTTTATAATCAGGTAATCCTATTGAAAAATACCATAAAGTTGATAAAGCAAAAAAGACACTTACAAGACTAAAAATTATAAAAAATTTTATTGAAAAATTTACAAATTTTAACATCATTATTAGTTTATAGCTTTAAATTTGGCTATCTTAGGGCATCTTAGACTTTTATATTAACAGTGCAATTGGCAAAAAAATTGTATATTATTTAAGATATGTCAAAAATTATTTTTACAAATTTCAACAGATTAAAAGGAATTCAAATAAAATGGAAAAAAATTTATATATTGATGCATCGCATCCTAATGAAACTCGTATTGTTCTTAAATCAAAAAACTCAATTGAAGAATATGAGTTTGAAGACAAGAACAAGTTAAACTTCAAAAATAACATCTATCTTGGAACAATAAGCAGAGTAGAGCCTTCTTTACAGGCAGCTTTTGTCAATTTTGGCAGAGTTAGACATGGATTTTTGGCGTTTAATGATATTCAGTCTGATTACTACCAAATTCCATCTGAGGATAAAGATAGAATAAAGGATGCTGAAGAAAAAATAAGAGAAAGTTTAAAAAACAAAGCTGTAGAAGGTTTTTCGGGAGAAAAAAATATAGAAGATAAAAATAAAAAATTAGAGGAAACTAAAGATGAGGATAAGACTTTAGTAAAAAGCGAGGAAGACGTTAAAAAAGAATACAGAGAAGAACTAAAAAATTCGTATGGTTTAAAAAAATATAAAATTCAAGAAGTAATTAAACCAGGGCAAGTAATTCTAATACAAGTAATTAAAGAGGAGAGAGGTCAAAAAGGGGCAGCTTTAACTACTTTTATTTCTTTGGCTGGAAAGTATATGGTTTTAATGCCAAATACTCCAAAAGGAGGTGGTATATCTAGAAAAATCTTTAATTCTTCCGACAGACAAAAAATTAGAGATATCTTAAATCAAATTGAAATACCAAAAAGTATGGGGGTTATAGTTAGAACAGCTGGAGCTAACAAAACTAAAAATGAAATAGAAAAAGATTTCCAAAATACTCTTAAAACTTGGGGGGAGATAAGAGACAAAGCTTTAGACTCTAATGCGCCTTCATTAGTATATGAAGAAGGAGATATCATTAAAAGAACTTTACGAGATACTTACGATAATGAAACTAAATATGTTTATATCGATGGAAATGAGTCTTACCAAAAAGCTAAAAAGTTTATGAAAGAACTTATGCCAAAAAATGTAAAAAATATTAAAAAATATAGAGGCAAAATTCCATTATTTCATGATGCAAACATTGAGGAAGAACTAAATAATATATTCGATCCTACTGTAAAATTAAAATCTGGCGGGTATTTAGTAATAAATCCTACTGAAGCCCTAGTTGCTATTGATATTAATTCTGGTCAATCTACTAGACAAACTAATATAGAAAAAACAGCTTTAAACACTAATATTGAGGCTGCCGAGGAAATTGCAAGACAAATAAAAATTAGAGACCTGTCTGGGTTAATTGTAATTGACTTTATTGATATGATGAATTTTTACAATAGGAGAATAGTAGAAAAAAAAATGAGAGAAAGCATTAGAAAAGACAGGGCTAGAATTCAAGTAGGACGAATTAGTAGTTTTGGATTATTAGAAATGACTAGACAAAGACTTAGAGAGGGTTCTATAAAATGGGAAACTATACTATCTTTAGAGTCATTTGCTCAAAAAATAATTAAAAAGATTGAACTATTAGCTTTTACAAATAAAGTAAAAATTATTAAAGCTCATATACCTGAAAAGGTGAAACTTTACATTGAAAGTAAATTGAATAAAGAAATCGAGTATTTTCAAAAGAAATACTCATGTAAAATTAATTTTGTAGCCGCTTCAAATTTAATAATACCAGAATATAAGATAGAATTATTAAATAAGTCAAAAAAGATTGTCAATTTAATTAAGAATATAAATAAGCATCATGAAATTAAAGATGAACAAGTAGACGAAAAAACAATAAAAAAATCCAAATCAGAAAAAATAATAGATTTAAAAAAAACAAAAAAAACTAAACCCATCAAGAAAAAAAATAAAACTCTTCGAACTTTATGGGTAAGAAGAAAAAAGAGTGCTTAAATCAAACCTTTAGTAGGTGAACTAGGTGTTGCAAAATAATTCTTTTTCATTCTTCCTGCTAAAAATGATTCTCGTCCAGAAATAACAGCATTCTTAAACGCTTGTGCCATTAAAATTGGATTTTTTGCATTAGCAATGGCACTGTTAATTAAAACTCCATCACACCCCATTTCCATTGCAATAGTTGCGTCTGAGGCAGTTCCTATACCTGCATCTATTATAACTGGTACTTTAGACTGCTTTATAATAATTGAAATATTCACTTTACTTTGTATTCCTAATCCAGATCCTATCGGTGAAGCCAAAGGCATAATTGCGGAGGCTCCAAAGTCCTCTAATTTTTTTGCCATCAATGGATCGTCAGTGCAATATACCATTACTTTAAAACCTTCTTTAACTAATGTCTTTGTAGATTTAAGAGTTTCTATCATATTTGGATACAAAGTTTTTTTATCTCCTAAAACTTCTAATTTGACAAGCTTCCACCCACCCATTTCTCGAGCTAACCTTAGTGTTCTTAAGGCATCTTCAGATGTAAAACACCCCGCAGTGTTAGGTAAAAAAATAATTTTTTTTGGATTTAGATAATCTGTTAAAATAGGTTTTTTTTTATCTAAAATATTTACTCGTCTTACTGCAACTGTTACCATTTCAGAACCTGACGCTATTACAGCTTTTGCAGTTTCTTTAAAACTTTTATATTTTCCAGTTCCTACTATAAGTCTAGATTTTAAAATTATGTTAGAAATTTTTAGTTTTTTTCTATTCAAACTACCCTCCTCCAATAAAATGAACTACTTCTATTTTATCTTTATCTTTTAATAATTTTTTTTTGTAATTTTGATTATGAATAATAATCCCATTATGTTCAATTGCCACTTTTTTATTATTAATCTTAAATCTTTTTAACAAATCATAAATTGTAATTTTTGGTTTAATTTTGATTTTTTTTCCATTTAATTGTATTTTTGCCATAATTGAGTTAATTAATTAACCTATAAAATTTATGATGAATAAAATTATAATTCTTAACGGACCAAACCTCAACCTTTTAGGTGAACGAGAAAAAGAGAAATATGGTAATATCTCATTAAAGGACATCGAGAATGTTTGTAACGAGTTTTCCAAAAAAAATGAGATCGAACTTTCTTTATACCAATCAAATATAGAAGGTGAATTAGTTGAAGAAATTCAAAAGTCAAGAAAAGACAAGAATGGCTTAATTATTAATGCTGGAGGGTATACGCATACTTCGGTCGCAATACACGATGCCTTAAAGATATTAAAAATTCCAATTATAGAATTACATATAACTAATATTTACAATAGAGAGGATTTCAGGCATAAATCATTGATAAGTAAAATTGCTAAAGGTATCATATGCGGTTTTGGAACGGATGGTTACATTATGGCATTAAAAGCAATGAAAACTTTTTTAAAGTAAATAATGAAAATAGATAAAAAATTAATTAAAGAACTAGTAGATCATTTAAATGACTTTAATTTAACTGAATTAGAATATCAGGATGGTCCAAAAAAAATTAAAGTTTCAAAGGCATCTAAAGGAATTGAAAAAATTAGTTCCTCTTCAGTTGTATCTCCTAATAAAGCTGTTCTCAACGAAGTAGAAGATAGTGGTGGCGTTAGAATAAAATCACCAATTATTGGTACCGCTTATTTAGCCCCCGAACCTGGAGGAAAACAGTTTGTCAAAATTGGAGATAAAATTAAAAAAGGCCAAACAGTAATGATAGTGGAAGCAATGAAAACAATGAACCATGTCCCTTCAACAAGTGATGGAGAAGTAAAAAAAATTCTTGTAAACGATGGTCAGCCTGTTGAATTTGGTCAACCATTAATTGTTCTAAGTTGAAATAATGTTTAAAAAAGTTTTGATAGCTAACAGAGGTGAAATCGCTGTTAGAATAATTAGAGCATGTAAAGAATGGGGTATTCAAACTGTTGCTGTTCACTCAGATGTTGATTCTGAGGCTATGCATGTGAGATTAGCTGATGAGAGTGTTTGTATTGGTTCTCATCAACCTCAAAATAGTTATCTTAACATTTCTTCTATAATGTCAGCTGTTGACTTAACTGGCGCAGAAGCAATTCACCCAGGATATGGATTTTTGTCGGAAAATGCTAAATTTGCAGAAATAGTAAATAAACATGGAATTAAATTTGTTGGACCTAGTGCCAATATAATTTCTAAAATGGGAGATAAAATAGAAGCAAAGAAAATAGCAAAAAAATATGGGTTACCAATAATCGAGGGCTCTGAGGATGGAGTAAAAAATTTTTCTGAAGCAAAGTCTATTAGTAATAAAATTGGTTATCCTGTTTTAATAAAAGCAGCTGGTGGTGGTGGTGGTAAAGGAATGAAAATAGTAGAAAAAGAAGATCAATTAGAAAATTTATATTTAATGGCAAAAAATGAAGCAAAAAAATATTTTGGTAATGATGCTTTATATATTGAAAAGTACTTTAAAAATCCAAGACACATTGAAGTTCAAATAATGTCAGGAAAAAATAAAACAATACATTTAGGAGAAAGAGATTGCTCTGTGCAAAGACGACATCAAAAACTTATTGAAGAAACCCCAAGCCCAGTTTTAACTGATGAACAAAGAAAAGATTTGTTGGATAAAACGGTGAAGATGGTGGAACAAATAGGCTATGAAGGTGCAGGTACTGTTGAGTTTATCTATGAGAATGGAAAATTTTATTTTCTTGAAATGAACACTAGAGTTCAAGTTGAACACCCAGTTACTGAAGTTCAAACTGGAATTGACATCGTTAAAGAGCAATTATGGATAGCTTTTACAGGTGAAACAGCTCTCAAACAAAGTGACATAGATCCTAGAGGTCATTCGATTGAGTGTAGAATTAACGCTGAAAACCCAGCCTTAGATTTCCAGCCAAGTCCTGGAACTATTAGTGTATGTCATCAACCTTCTGGCTTTAGAACCAGAGTAGATGGATCAATTTTTCAAGGGTGCAAAATAACCCCTTATTATGACAGCTTAATAGCAAAAGTGATTTGCAAAGGCAGAAATAGAACTGAAGCCATTCAAAGAACTTTAAGATCATTAGATGAATTTGTTTTAGAAGGAATAACAACTACTATAGATCTTCATAAAAAAATTTTAAACCATAAAAAATTTATCTCTTCAAATTTTGATACAAATTGGTTAAGCAAAGAAAAATTTTATTAACTATTACTGCAGTTTACTAATTGAAGATCATAAATTGCATGATCAAATGGTGTGATTGATGGGTCTGAAGAAAATGTCCATCCATTAAAAATAAATACTTTTTCGTCTTGGTTTTTCGATAGATCTTTAACTTGTAAATAGGCAACTTTATCGTTTAAACTTTTAGAATTTGCTTTTCCACATTTTAATACTTTTATTTCCAGGGGTCCAAATTTTGTTGTTTCACCTAAATTGACAATTATTTCAGATGTTTTAGCTGTGATCTTATCAAGTCCTATAAATTTTGCAGATGATATGCTGTTATTTTGTGAAGATCTTTTTTTATTTTGAATAATATTACTTTCAGAAATATTATTATCAATATTATCAATTTCTTCAAAACTTGGTTTAATTTGTTCAAGATTAATTAATGGTGAGGATATGATTTTATCCTCAGCTAATAAAAATATACTATTAAAAGAAAAAAAACTTATTATTAAAATAAATATTCTATTTCCAAGTTTCATATTTTTTAATATTTTCGTTTTTTTTTATTTTAATTGGTTTATAAGCACCTTTAGAACCAGTTTGATTCTCTTGATGTTTTTTTTGCCAATTATATTTTTTTTCATTCTTATCTGGAATTTTGTCTATAGTATGATGCATCCACAAATACCAATCTGAGGTGATTTTGCTTGCATCAATTTGATTCGAGTAAATTACCCATCTTTCGTCATTTTTATTTTTATAGTATTTGTTTCCAAGATCATCTTGGCCAACAAATTTTCCAAAAAATAAAGTTTTTAGAAAAGTTCCAAAAGTTTGTTTATTCCACCAAGTAAAAAATATTTTCAATTCTAATCCTTAAATTTATAAATCCACACAATCAATAAGTGTATAATTATTTATATCAGAGACGTTCTTAATTTGCTATAAGACATTACTAAAAGAGATTCCATAAATAAAAATGAAAAAATTTATAGTAGAGACTTATTATACTTGTACTTTTAAAACCGTTCATAGTCTAGATAGCCTAAATGATCAGGAATTATCTAAAATTGACGCTAGAACCGACGGTCAAGTTGAGGTTATAGACGTAAAATTGAACAATCGAAAAACTAAGAAAGTAGGAGATAAAAATGAATCAATGGGTAAAAATGATAAGATTGAAAACAGTTTACCTAATACGATTAAAAAAGAAATTAAGTCAAAAAGTCAAAAAAATTTAAATGATAATCAAGTTTTGAAAGTCAAAAATAATGCAAGATTTAAAATGCCTGATAGAAGAAAAGGCTATATTCAAAAAGCTCAAATAGGAGATCATAAAGTTTACTTACATACAGGTGAGTATGATGATGGGAAAATTGGAGAAATTTTTATAGATACGAATAAGGAGGGTGAATTGGTTAAAGCTATGATGAATAATTTTGCAATAGCAATTTCATTAGGCCTACAATATGGAGTTCCACTTGATGAATACGTTGATGCATTCTTAGACACAAAGTTTGAACCGTCAGGCAACGTAATCGGCAATGACAGAATTTTGAGCGCTTCTTCTATTCTAGATTATGTTTTTAGAGAACTTGCTATATCTTATTTGGGAAAAGAAGATTTAGCTCATACTCCTTCTATAGCTAGTACAAAGGAAATTGCTGATCATACAACAGATGACAAATTTTTGAAAATTGTAAAAAATATTACATCAAAGGGCTTTGTAAGAAGTAACTATGAGGAAAAACTCGTAGATCTTTCAGATGTAAGGATAAACTTAAAATCAAAAAACTAATTTTTTCTTTTTAAATCTGTCTTAATGCCTATTTCTTTTAATTGTTCTTCAGTCACTTTAGAAGGAGCATTCATCATTAAGTCTTGAGCATTTTGGTTCATGGGGAAAAGAGTCACCTCTCTAATGTTTTTTTCACCCGCTAAAAGCATAACTATTCTATCAATACCTGGGGCTATCCCCCCGTGTGGTGGAGCTCCATAATTTAAGGCATTTAACATTCCACTAAATTTTTCTTCAACTTTTTTTTTGTCATATCCTGCTATAGAAAATAATTTATACATTAAATTTGGTAAGTGATTTCTTATTGCACCAGAAGATAATTCTACTCCATTGCATACGATATCATATTGATATGCTTTAATACTTAAAGGATCTTTAAAATCTAATTTATCTAAATCACCTTGTGGCATGGAAAAAGGATTGTGGCTAAAAATTATTTTTTTTGATTTATTGTCTATTTCGTACATTGGGTAATCAACTATCCAGCAAAATGCAAATTGGTTTTCATCAATTAAATTTAATTCTTTACCAATTTTATCTCTTGAAATAGATAATATATTTTCAATATCTTCATTTTTACCACATGCCAAGAAAATGCTATCACCTATTTCTGCTCCAGTAATTTTCATAATTTCATTTAAAGATTCTTCGCTAAAAAATTTTCCAACAGGCCCCTTAGCTGAAATATTTTCTTTTTTTTCAATTGTAAAATAAGCTAAGCCAGATGCTCCTTGTTCCTTAGCCCATTTGTCAATATTGTCAAAAAAACTTCTTGGTTTTTCTTTAGTGTTCTTTGTAATTATACATCGCACTTTAGATCCAGATTTAACTAATTTTTTAAATATATCAAATTTGACATCGTCTCTCTCAAAGATATTAGTTATATCGCTTATTAAAAGTGGGTTTCTTAAGTCAGGTTTATCTGTACCATATTTCAACATTGCCTCCTCGTAAGGAATCTTTGGAAATTTGGAATGCACTATTTTCTTTGAAGAAAAATTCTTAAATAAATTTACCATTAAATTTTCAATAACTTCAAACACATCTTCTTGATCAACAAATGACATTTCAATATCAAGCTGATAAAATTCTCCAGGACTTCGATCAGATCTTGCATCCTCATCTCTAAAACAAGGTGCTATCTGAAAATATCTGTCAAAACCAGATACCATTATTAACTGCTTGAATTGTTGTGGTGCTTGAGGCAAAGCATAAAATTTTCCAGGATTTAATCTGCTGGGAACTAAGAAATCTCTAGCTCCTTCTGGGCTAGAAGATGTTAAAATTGGAGTTTGATATTCAAGAAATCCCAATTTTAGCATTTCTTGTCTAATAAAAGAAATTACCTTAGATCTAAGGATTATATTTTTGTGCATTTGCTCTCTTCTTAAATCTAAAAATCTATATTTTAATCGTATATCTTCTGGATAATCTTGTTCACCGAATACAGGCATTGGAAGATCATTAGACTCAGATAAAATTTTGACAGACAGTATGGTCACTTCGATTTTACCAGTTGACAATTCTGTATTTTCAGTTCCTTTGTCTCTCTTGGTAACTTTACCCTCTATAGTAATTACCGATTCTGGTCTTAGTTTTTCTAATTTACTAAAAAATTTGTTATCATTTTCTATTACACATTGCGTAAGTCCAAAATGATCTCTTAAATCAATAAATAATAGATTCCCGTGATCCCTTTTTCTATGAAGCCAGCCTGATAAAGTGACTTTTTCTCCAGCATCTTTTTCAGACAGCTCAAAACAGTTATGGGTTCTATATTTATTCATTGATTAATACTTTTTTTATTAAATTAATATTTATTGATTTGCCAGAAGATAAAGATAAATCATCAATTTTTTTGATAAATTTAAATGCTTTTTCATAAGAACGCTCAATATTTTTAATAATATACTCTGATATTTTAGGTGTTATTTTTATTTGTTTATCAGAAAAGTATTTTGTAATAATCACTCTCAGTAAATCATCTGTTGGTAATTCTATCCCTAAATCAACAAAACTATTAGCTCGAGATTTCAAATCTTGCAATTTATATTTGATATCCTTTATTGGGGATTTTGAGTTAATAACTATATAATTATCTAGTTGCTTAGATTCATTAATTATAGAATACAATAATCTTTCTTTTATATTTCCATTATAATTATCAATAATAACGCATTCAAATTTTTTTAATTTTAATAAACTTTCATCATTGACATTTTTTGCCTCTATAATTTCTGCAGTAGACATCTTTTTTTTTAATATATTTGATAAATGAGTTTTACCACATCCTGTGGGCCCAAAAATATTTACACATTTATCAGGCCAATTAGGCCAACTTTCTATAAGTCTGTATGCTGAAAAATTATTACTTGATACGTAATAATCTTGCTCATAATATTTTGTTTTAAATGGAAACTTAAATACTAATTGACTCATTAGATTATATTAAGTTGCCATTGACCTTTTATCATTTTTAGATCTATGTCTTGTTTTTTTAGTTTTTTAATAATTTTATTTATTTTACCAAGATATTTAATCTTAATTAATACATAATCTTTATTTAATTGTTGAACATAATAATTATCTATAAGATTAATTTTTTTAATTCTATTGTCGAATTCTGCCAAATTACTTTTTTTATTATCTAACTTAACCGCGACGTTTAAAAAAGATGGGGTTTTGACATCAATTAAATTTCGAGATTTAATAAGATCTGCTATCATGGAGCCTACTTCATTAATGATTTGATTATTAAAACTTTCCTCATTTACATTTTTTTTATTTTTAATGACTAAATTTTTATTAATTTTCTTTCCCTCTATTCGTGTATTAATTAAAACTTTAGCAATATTTTTATTAATATCTATGTTTAAAAAAACAATATTTTCTAATTCGTACTCCTTAAAAAAATTAGAAATATCAAGTTCAAAAATATTATCTTTATAATTATTTATAACTTGAATGTTCTCTATATTCTCAGCAGGTAAAGTATATTTTATTAGATCGTCAAAATTGCCTTTACTCCAATTATCGTAAAAATAATTTTTTGTATAAATGAAGTATTTTCCATTTTTTTTTAATAGCGGGAATAATATCACATCTGTATTTACAATATCTGAGTAAAGAACATTCCTAATATAGAAAAAATTATGCATTTTTTCTTTGTCAAAGAACACATTTATTTTTGTTAGATTAGTTTCATCTTTTCCTTCAGGATTTATAATTTGATAATAGAGAATTAAATCTTTTACATTGTTTAAACTAGTATTTGAAAATTTTTTGTAGTCGTCTTTTAATAAAACCCTATTTAAAAGTTGATCGAAGGCTTTTAAAAAAGCTCGATTGACTAATTTATCTTTATTTTCATAAATTTCGTTGCTTATCTCAACATTATTAACATTAAAAATGTTAATATTTGATAAAACATTTCCAGTTTTAAATAAAATAATTAAAATACAAAATAAAAATTTAAAATTTTTCATAATTAGTTAACTACCATTTTTATAAATGAAAAAAATACAAAATAGTTACAAAAAAAGTGGCGTTAATATTTCGGTTGCAAACAAATTGGTCAATCACATAGCGAAAATATCAAAAAAGAATGTCAAAAAAACGGACAAATCTATAAGCTTGGAAAATATAGGCGCATTTGGATCATTATTTGATATTAGTAAAATTAAAATTAAAGATCCTGTAATTGTTTCATGCACCGATGGGGTGGGAACAAAGATTGATTTAGCTAATAAATTTAAAAAATTTGACACCATTGGAATTGATTTGGTTGCTATGTGTGTAAATGATTTAATAGTACAAGGAGCTAAACCACTTTTTTTTTTGGATTACATTGCAGTTGGGAAACTTAATTTAAATAAAACAAAAAAGATTCTAAAAGGTATTTTAAAAGGATGTAAAATTGCAAATTGTAAATTAATAGGTGGAGAAACCGCTGAAATGCCGGGGGTTTATTCAAAAGATAAATTTGACTTAGCCGGATTCAGTGTTGGTTTAGTCTCTAAAAAAAAAATTTTAAATAAAAAAAAAGTAAAAAAAGATAATTTAATTTTAGCTATTCCATCAAGTGGAATTCATTCAAATGGGTATTCATTAGTCAGATCTCTAATATATAAAACAAAATTAACAAATCAAATGAAAACAGAATTATTGAAACCCACTAAAATTTATACTAAAGAAATTTTACAATTAGCAAGTAAAAAATTAATCAATGCTGCGGCTCATATTACCGGAGGTGGTTTAGTTGAAAATATAATTAGATCAGTGCCTGATAATCTTTCCGTAAATATAGATTTGTCAAAAATAAAACCACAACAAATATTTAAATGGTTAAAGTCAAAAAAAATTAATGATATTGAAATGCTCAAAACATTTAATTGTGGAGTTGGTTTTTGTATCATAGTAGATAGAAAAAACTTGAATAAGATTAAGGGATATTTTAAAAAAGACTTTGTGCCATATGAAATTGGTTATATTTCTGAAAATAAAAAAAAATTGAATTTGTTTAACTCAATCAAATGGTAAAAAAGAATGCTTGCATCTTTATTTCAGGATTTGGTTCAAATCTTAAATCTTTGATACGTAGTTCGAGAGATCCAGTCTTTCCTATAAAGATCAATTTAGTTATAACGAATAATCCAAATGCTCAAGGAATTTTACATGCAAAAAAATATTCTATTCCTTTTTTAATAATTAATACTAGAAGAAGAGATTATGAAAATATTATTCTTAGAGAGATTAACAAAAATAAAATATCAATTATTTGTTTAGCTGGGTATATGAAAATAATTTCAAAAAGATTCATCTTTAATGCAAAAAAAAAAATTTTGAACATTCACCCCTCTTTACTTCCTAAATATAAAGGCCTAAATACATTTGAAAAAGTTGTAAAAAATAAAGAAAAAAAAACTGGTTGTACAGTTCACTATGTTAATGAAAAACTAGACGGAGGAAAAATAATCAATCAGAAAAGTTTTTATATTAATAAAGAAGATAATATTAATGTTATAAAAGAAAAGACACAAAAATTGGAGTATAAAGCTTTTCCTGAAGCAATAGTAAAAATTTTTAGATATATTTAATTTAAAAAGAAAAATTTTATCTCTTTTTTTGCATTTTCTATTGAGTCTGATCCATGAACAGAGTTTTTATCAATCGATATTCCGTAAAGCTTTCTAATAGTATTTTCGTCTGCATTTTTCGGGTCTGTCGCTCCCATAAGTTTTCTATTTTTTAATACTGCATCTTTTCCCTCTAAAATCATAACAACTATTGGACCAGATGATAAATATGCGCATAGTTGATCGTAAAAGGGCTTGGATTGATGAACTTTGTAAAACTCAGCAGCTTCCTCTTTTGTAATATGTATTTTTTTATTCTCTTTAATGACTAAATTATTTTTAGTAAAAATTGATTTAATATCTTCAATTAAATTTCTTTCAACTGCATCTGGTTTAATTATTGAAAGAGTTTGTTCTAAATCATTCATAGTATTCTTCGACTAAATGATTTAATAATCTCACACCAAATCCAGTAGCTCCTCCTGAGTTCAAAGCACCTCCATATTTTGAGAATGCCATACCAGCTATATCTAAATGGGCCCAAGGAGTTTTATTTAACAAGAATCTTTGTAGAAATTGAGCAGCTGTAGTTGATCCTGCTCCACCAACATAATTTATATTTTGCATGTCCGCGTTTTTAGAATTCATAAGTTTATCATAATTTTTATGTAAAGGCATTCTCCACACCTTTTCTTCAACTTTTTCGCCAGCGTTAAAAATTTGTTTAGACAACTTATCATCATTTGAGAAAAGACCGGCATATTCAGATCCCAAACAAACAATGATAGCACCAGTTAAAGTCGCCAAATCTACTATGAATTTTGGTTTAAATTTTTTTTCTGTAAAAGTTAATGCATCAGCTAAAACTAATCTACCCTCTGCATCTGTGTTTAAAACTTCAATAGTTTTTCCGCTATAAGATTTAACAATATCTCCAGGTCTTTGTGCAACTCCACTCACCATGTTTTCTACAAGTCCTACAACACCTACGGCGTTAACTTTTGCTTTTCTTAATGCTAAGCTTTTCATCAAACCAACTACAGCAGCTGATCCTGCCATATCATAGGTCATATCTTCCATGAACCTCGCAGGTTTTAATGAATATCCACCAGTATCAAATGTAACTCCCTTTCCGACAAATGCTAATGGTCTAGAATTATTTTTTACTCCATTCCATTCCATTGTGACAAGATAAGATCCTCTAATACTTCCCATTCCAACACCAAGTAAAGCATTCATGCCAAGTTTTTTTAATTTTTTTTGATCGTATATATTTATCTTTAAACCATCTTTCCTAAGAGTGCTTAATCTTTTAGCATATTCATCTGGGTGTAAAATATTTCCTGGCTCAGAGACTAAATCCCTTGCATAGAAAGTTCCTTCTTCCAGAGCTTTAAATTTTAATTGATTTTGAGCTGTAGGTTTATTTTTACTTCCGAATATATTTATAGAAATATTTCTTGACTCCTTTTTTGTTTTATACTTTTTAAATTCGTAAGACTTTAATTTAACCCCATGAAGAAAATGGCCTATAAAATTTTCTTGTTTACCAATTACACTATCTGAATTTATAAAATACTCGCTATTTTTTCCATAATTGATACGTCCGTAAAATTCTGCACCTAAATTTTCTATATCAGAATTTTTTGAGTTACTCTTAATTGAAATTAAAACTATTTTTTTTTTTGAACTTAATTCAAATACAAATAAATTTTTTTTTAAATCACTAGTTTTTAGTAAATCGTTTATATAATCTATCTCTGAATTTGAAAGATGCTTTTTTAGACTGTTAGTGTTAAATTTTTCATCGCAAAACAAGACAAGATTGATTAGAGACTGTATATTTGATTTTTTTAAATAATTAATTTTAATTGGCATAAATTTTTAAATAATCTTTAGTAGATTGAATGGTATATAAGTGTAAATATATCATATTTCAATGGAAAATTGGTCATAGTTAAACCTTAGATTGAAATTTAATAAATGATGCTTTATTTATATAGATTAAATTGCAATGCTACAAAACAAAATTTATCAGAATTTTATAAAAGAAATTTTAAAGACTTTTTTCATTATATTATTTGGCTTATCGATTGTAGCCTGGACAGTCAGGGCTGTTAATTTTTTGGACCTTATTGTAGAAAATGGCTACTCAATTACCACTTATTTTCAATATTCTTTTTTAAACTTGCTGGGAATAATTACTAAATTAATCCCACTTTCTTTTTTAATTTCACTTGTAATCTTTATAGTTAAGCAATTACGGGAAAATGAGTTTATTATTCTATGGACCTCTGGAGAAAAAAAAGCAAAACTTGTTAATCTTTTTTTTATTATTTCAATTTTTATTTTTCTTTTTTACTTATTATTTTCCACCATTATTTCACCCTACGCATTAAATAAATCGAGATACTTGCTTAGCAAAGAGGGGTTTAACTCGTTTTTACCAACTATTCGTATTCAAGGGTTCAATGACTCATTTAGAGGTTTTACTTTTTTTGTAGATAAGAAAGTTGATAATGAAATTAAAAATGTATTTATATACGACGCCTCTAATACTTTAAAAAATTTAAAAACAAATAGATCTGATGCTAGTTCAACAACTATTGTAGCAAAAGAGGGTTTAGTTCAAGAAAAAGAAATGATTTTATTTAATGGTCAAATTATTTCGGAAAATAAAGATAATTTAAAAAATAATATAGTAAAATTTGAGCAATTGAATATAGATTTAAATAATTTGAAGTCAGGAACTATAAAACAGCCAAAGTTACAAGAAACTAGCACCCTAATTCTGTTAAAATGTGTTTTTAATATTGGAATAAATAAGCTCACTAATTGCGAGGACACCAAGCAGGAGATTATTACTGTATTGAATAGAAGAGTAGTACTACCCTTCTATATACCTATTATTTCTCTAGTTTGTTCCTTTTTGTTGATAAAAGTAAAAACTAAAAATAATTATTTTTTAAATAAATATTCAATATTTTTTTTAAGCTTTGTAATTTTGCTTTATGCTGAATTAATAATTCGATACACAGGAATCTCAAAATTTATTGGTGCTCTTTTTATAATTTCTCCAATGATTTTGATGCCAATTATATATTTTGTTTTAATCTTAAACTTGAGAAGAGAAAGTATTGCTAAATGAATAAAGTTTTATTTAAATATCTTTTATCAGGTTATTTTAAGACTATTTTTAAAGTAATACTGATTACTTATTGTTTTGGGGTAATATTTAATTTATTTGAAGAAATAGAATTTTTCAAAAATTTAGATGTAACAATTCTTAAACCTTTAGTTTTTACCTCTTTGTTTATACCTAGCATGATCATAAAACTTATGCCTTTTATAATTTTTATCTCAGGTATGTGGTATCTTCTTCATTTGCGAAATAGCACTGATCTTTTAACTTTAAAAGTTTATGGATACTCAAATTTTAAAGTTTTTTTTATACTAGCATTTTCATCATTTATTTTTGGGTGGATTATCTTATTTGCGTTAAATCCAATTACTTCTTCTATGATGAAAATTTACGAGCAGAACAAGGCTCAGTATGCGCGAGATATAGATCATTTAGTGTCAATGAATAAAAACGGGCTTTGGATTAAAGAAAATTTAAACGAGGGTTACAGAATAATTACTTCAGACGAAAGCACAGATAAAACCCTAAAAAATTTAATAATCTTTAATTTTAGTTCTGATGGTGAGCTAACAAAGAAAATATATTCTGAGTCAGCAGATATATCTGAAAACGAATGGATTTTAAGTGAAGTAACAATTCATAGTATCGACAATGGGCTGGTTACAGATGAAAAAAAAAAGAATTTAAAGATATTTTCTACATATGATCATAAAAAAATTAACAGTTTATTTAAAAACTTTGACACCATGTCTTTTCTAGATTTAGCTCTAAACTATAATAATTTACAAAAAAAAGGTTATAATAAAGCCTATTTGGATCAAAATTTAAATTCTATGTTGTCAATGCCCTTTTTTTTATTCATTATGATTGCCTTAAGTTCTATATTGACCATGAATACCCTTAAAAAATCAAATAATTTATCTTTTATAATAGTAGGTTTAATTGCTTGTATTGTAGTTTATTATTTTAAAGATTTATCTTTAGCTTTAGGTCAAACTAATAGAGTCTCTTTATCACTTTCAGCTTGGATACCTGTAATTACTATCGGTTTATTTAGCTCAGTAGGAATTTTACAAATAAATGAAAAATAAATTTTTATACATATTAATATTTTTTATTTTTTTTTCTAAACCATTGTTTTCAGAAAGTCTTAATATTCAATCAAAAAATATTTCGATAGATAAAAATTCGAAATTAACAGTATTTGAAAACGAAGTAGTTGCGAAAGATGAAAAAAATAATGAATTTCGTACGAACTATGCTGAATATGATAAAAATCTTAGATTATTGAAAAGCAAAGGTGAAACAAAAATTTTAACATCGGAAGGTTTTGTTGTTGAAGGTAAAAATATTTTTTTTGATAACGAAAATAAATTGATTAAGTCTAATGAGAATGCAACAATAATTGATTTAGAGGGAAATACTATTTTTTTAGAAAAGTTTGAATACTCTACAAAAAATAACTTTTTCAAATCTACCGGCAAAATAGAGGTAGTAGATACAAAAAAAAACTCTTATAAATTTTCTCAAGTATACATTGATGAAATAAAAAGAGAAATAATTGGGTCAGATATTAAAGCTTTTTTAAACGACGATAGTTTAAAAGCTAACAAAAAAAATAAACCAAGAATTTTTGCTAACACTGTGAGTCTTAGAGATCAATACAGTAAATTTGATAAAAGTATTTTTACTGTTTGTGACTACAGAGAAAACGACAAATGCCCACCATGGTCACTTCAGGCAAAGGAAATGATACACGATAAAAATAAAAAGACTGTTTATTATGATAATGCTTTAATAAAGTTTTACGATATACCAATATTTTATATACCAAAATTATCTCACCCGGATCCTTCTGTGGATAGAAGATCTGGTTTCTTAACTCCTTCATTTACTGACACGAGAAATTTAGGACCAAGTATTTCATTACCTTATTATTGGACGCTAGGTAAAAATAAAGATTTTACTTTATCACCAAGACTATTTTCTTCAGAGCATCCTTTATTTTTGGGTGAATTTAGACAAGCTTACAATCGAGCAAGTCTAATTTTAGATTTTGGTTATACAGAGGGGTACAGTACTACCAGTGCAACCAAAAAACCAGGTTCAAAATCACATATATTCTCAAGTTTTATAAAAGACTTTAAGGGAAAAGATGATTCCAAAAATATATTACAATTAAAGACTCAAAATATTTCACAAGATAAATATCTGAAATTATATAGGATAAAATCAAATTTAGTTGATTACAATGAAGATACTCTTGAAAATTCATTGGATTTTACGCACGAGGATGAAAATTTATTTTTTGGTTTTAAAATGGCTGCTTATGAAACAATAAAAACTACTACTGATGATAAATATGAATATATCTTACCTGAAATGATTTTAAGTAAGAATTTATTTAGTAATAACAGTTTAGGAAGTCTAGATTTTCAGTCAAATTTAAAAGTGCATAATTATAAAACTAATAAACTTACAAAATTTTTAGTAAATGATCTTGATTGGAAATTTAAAGAATTCAAATTCCTCTCGGGATTACAAACAAAGTTATTGGGAAATTTAAAAAATGTTAATTATGAAAGTAAAAATGTTTCAGAATACAAAGATGAATTTACCAATGAAATATTTGGTGCTTTAGGGATTTTAAATGAGGTAGATCTCTATAAAAAAACAGATAAGGACTCTAATCACACTTTGACGCCCAAATTTCTCATGAGATACGCTCCTGGTCATATGAGAAAAGAAGCTGAAGGCGCAAGATTAAATCACTTAAATGTATTTAGTTTAGATAGACTTAATTCATTCAATAATTTTGAAAGTGGTTTAAGTGCCGCAATAGGTTTTGATTATGAACTAAATCAAAATAGTAAAAAATTAGATCTCTCTATTGCGCAAATAGTAAATGAAAAAGAAAATAATCATATGCCTAGAACTAGTAGTTTAAATCAGAAATTGTCTGATGTTGTTGGGGCGTCAAATCTTGAGTTAAACGACAATTTTAAAATAAATTATAATTTTTCTTTAGATCAAAACTTAAAGGATTTTAATTATAATGAAATAGGATCTGATATTGCTTTAAATTCAATTAAATTTGATCTTAGATACTTACAAGAGAAAAAACACATTGGTGATCAAGAATATTTTAAAACAAGTTTGAGATATGAAAAAGATGAAAATGGGTTATTAACTTTTAATACGAAAAGAAATTTAATTACAAACTCAGCAGAGTACTATAATTTAAGTTATGAGTATATTAATGATTGTTTGAGAGCAGGTTTGGTATTTAGAAGAGAGTTTTATAATGATTCAGAAATAGAGCCAGAAGACTCTTTAATGTTTAAAATATCCCTAACACCACTGGGAGAAATTAATTCTCCATCGTTCAATTAATGAAAAAAAATCTTTTTTTTTTATGTTTTTTATTAGTGTTTATAAGTTACATGGGTCCCTCTTATACTGCTTTGGAAAGCAAAATACTGGTAAAAGTTGAAAATCAACTAATAAGTACATTTGAATTAAAAAATAAAATAAGATCAATTTTATTTCTAACTAATCAAGAAACTAATCAAACAAATATTAATAATACCAAGAGAGATGCATTAGAATCTCTTATAAATTTTAAGTTAAAAAAAGAAGAAGTCTTAAAATATAAATTAAATGATAATTTTAGTGCTCGAGCAGAAAAATATATGGTTAATTTATCTGCTCGATATAATACAGATCTTAGAGGGCTAAAAGATATTTTTAATATTAAAGATATTGATTATGAACTTTTTTATGAAGAAATTAAAACAGAAATGGCCTGGCAAAAAATAATTTATAATATTTATAAAGATAAGATAAATATTAATGAGAATGAAATTGATAAAGAGTTAGAAGCTATGATAAATAATAAAAAAAAATCAAAAGATTACAGATTATCTGAGATTGAAGTTTTAATAGAGGATAACTCGACAATTATGAATAAAATAGAACAAATTAATAAACAAATACAAGATATTGGTTTTGAGAATGCGGCTATAAAATTTAGTTCATCTGCCTCAGCATTAAAAGGTGGTGATTTGGGTTGGATTAATTCTAAGTCTCTTTCACAAAAAGTATTTAATTTAGTAAAGAATATAAAGAAAGGAGAAATATCTGAACCACTTATTCAAGGAAATTCTATTCTTTTTTTAAAACTCGTAGATGTCAAAATAAGTGAAAATGATATTTCAAATTTAGATCTTTTAAAAAAAAACATTATAACTTCAAAACAAAATGATCTCTTAAATTTGTTTTCTAATAATCATTTATCAAAAATAAGAAATACTGCGTTAATTGAAATCAAATGAGTAATAAAATTATTATAGTTGCCGGAGATCCAAATAGTATAAACTCAGAAATCATTTATAAAACTTGGAAACATTTAGACAAAACAACTAAAAATAAGATTTATTTAATTGCCAGTTTTAAGCTATTTGAACATCAGTTTAAAAAGCTTAAGAAAAAAATTTACTTATCTAAAGTAAACAACCTTATGAGTAGGGATAAATCAAATTCATTAAAAGTTATTGATATTCCAGTAAAATTTGAAAACCCGTTCAATGTTTCAAAAAGTGAAGCAACTAAATATTTATCTAAATGTTTGAATTTAGCTCATCGTCTATCTGAAAGTAATAGAGTAAAGGGGTTTATCAATTGTCCAATCAATAAAAGACTTATAAGTAAAAGTAGAAAAGTTGGTTTGACTGAATATCTGGCTTCAAAATGCAAAATTTACGATAAGTCAGAAGTCATGCTAATACATAATAAAAAACTATCTGTTGTACCTATTACCACTCATATTGATATTAAGGATGTTTCAAAAAAAGTCACTTCTGGTGTAATAATTAAAAAAATTAATACATTAAATAAATTTTATAAAAAAATTTTTAAAAAAAAACCTAAAATAGCTATACTGGGCCTCAATCCACATAATGCAGAATTAAGGAAAAACTCAGAGGAAGTGAAACAAATCAATCCGGCAATAAAAAAACTTAAAAAAAATGGTATTAGTATTAGTAATCTTTTAGTATCTGATACGGTTTTTATCAGTAACTATAAAAAATTTGATGTTATTGTAGGCATGTATCATGATCAGGTATTGAGCCCTTTTAAAACTTTATTTAAGTTTGATGCAATAAATATCACTCTTGGTTTAAATTATATTCGTCTTTCCCCCGATCATGGGCCAGCTTATGATCTAATAGGCAAAAATAAGTCTAGCTTTTTAAGTTTGTTTAGATGTATTAATTTTTTTAAAAAACTTAAATAATGAGAGATCCCAAGAAATCCTTAGGACAGAATTTTTTAATAGATTTAAATATCATTAAAAAAATAGTTAACTTAAAAGATATTTATAATAAAAATGTTGTAGAAATAGGTCCTGGGAAAGGAGCTTTAACAGATTTAATTCTTCAAAAAAAACCTAAACTACTTACTTTAATTGAAAAAGATAATAACTTATTTAAATTTTTAAAATTTAAATATCAACATTTAAAAAATATAGAAATAATAAATGCAGATGTTCTTGAGTTTGATTTCGATAATAATTTAAAAAACGGTACAATCATCTTTGGAAACTTGCCTTACAATATTTCATCGCAAATTTTAACTAGTATAATTAGATTAAAAAAATTTCCTCCTAATTACTCCAATTTAATTTTCATGTTTCAGAAAGAAATGGGAGAAAGAATTATTGGAAAGTTTAACACATCTAAATATGGTAGACTTTCAATTTTAACTAATTTTAAGTTAAGAGTTGTAGATAAATTTTATGTGTCCCCAAATTGTTTTATTCCAAAACCTAAGGTGGACTCAACTGTAATTCATTTCAAACCATGTAAAAAATTACCATTTAAGATTAAAAATGTAAAAAATTTAGAAAAAGTTACTCAGATCCTATTTTCAAATAAAAGAAAAATGATAAATAAAAATATCAAAAAAATTTTAGATAATGAAAAAATTAAATCTATCAAAGGTTTGGATTTAAATTCAAGGCCTTCTGACTTAAAACCAGAAAAGTATTATGAAATTACTGAATTATTTGAGAGAGTGTAGCTATATCTTTTTTGTTTAATTTTATTATATTTTCAATTTGTTTATAACAGTTTTCAAGATTTTTATTGATTACGATATAATCATAATCTTTCCAATGTTGTATATCATCGTCAAAGGCTTTAAATCTTCTCTCAACTTCCTGGTTAGAGTCTTGATTTCTCTTTACCAGTCTTAATTTAAGTTCATCTTTATTAGGTGGTATTAAATAAATTTTAATTAATTTCAAATTTTTAAATTTTGATAATTGTTTTGTACCCTGCCAATCTATATCAAATATAATATCATTTTTTTTTATTAATTGATCTACAATTTTTCTAGATGTTCCGTAATAATTGTCAAATATCTTTGCATATTCATAAAATTCATTTTCATTTATTTTTTTTTTAAATTCCTCTTGAGATATAAAAAAATAATCAACTCCATGAACTTCATTCGGCCTGGGTTTTCTTGTGGTGTGGGATACGGATATTTTAAAAGAATGGTACTTTTGTTGAATTTTTTTTGTGATTGTAGTTTTGCCTGCTCCTGAGGGAGAAGATAAAATTACCATGATATTGTTTAAATCATGATTCATTCTTGAAAAATGTTATTGACTAGATTTGCTCTCAATAAATTTTATAGCATCACCTACAGTCAAAATTTTTTCAGCTTCACTATCAGATATTTCAGATCCAAACTCTTCTTCAAAAGCCATTACTAATTCAACTGTATCTAAACTATCAGCACCTAAATCATCTATGAAACTTGCTTCCTCTGTAACTTTTTCTTCCTCAATTCCAAGATGATCAGCCACTATTTTTTTAATTTTTGCTTTTACATCGTTTGACATTAATATAATTTCCTTTAGTTAAATTGTTATTTTTTTTGTAATTTCTTAATAGATTATTGAATAGAATTGTCAAGCCATATACATTCCACCATTCACATGAATGGTTTCGCCATTTATATAGTTAGCCATATCTGAAGCTAAAAAGGCTACACAATTTGAAACGTCGTCTCCTGTACCCAGATCCCCTGCAGGAATTTTATTTATTAACATTTTTTTATATTCCTCAGGAATTTTATCTGTCATCTCAGTTTTTATAAAACCAGGAGATACACAATTAATATTAATATTTTTTTTAGCATATTCTAAGGCTAGACTTTTGGAGAAAGCAACGATACCAGCTTTTGATGCAGAATAATTTGTTTGACCAAAATTTCCAGTATGGCCTACTATAGACGTAATATTTATTATTTTACCAGATTTGTTTTTAATCATTTTTTTTATTGCAGACTTACACATAAGAAAAGTAGAGGTTAAATTTATATCTATTACTTTTTTCCAATTCTCTTCCGAGAGACGTATTGTTAAACTATCTAAATTTATACCAGCGTTGTTTATTAAGATATCTAGGCCGCTAAGTTTTTCATTAGCAGACTCTATAAATGATTCTATTTTTGAATGATCTCCCAAATTAAATTTTTCAATCTGTATATTGCTAAATTTATTCTTCAAATTATTTAATTTTTCATCTTTAGTTCCGGTTGCCAAAACTAACGACCCACTATCAGCAAATTTTTTAACCAGACAGCTACCGATCCCTCCAGTGGCTCCCGTTATAACAACTTTTTTATTTTTTAAATTCATCAATTATTTTTTTCATATCATCTATTGAATTTATACTAAAGCAATTTATATTCTTAATTGTCCTTTTAACCATTCCTGATAAAACTTTTCCAGGCCCTATTTCAACAAAATTTGTAATATTGTCATTAGACATATTGATTATACTTTCTCTCCACCTTACTGTAGAATAAATTTGTTCTACTAATAATTTTTTTATATTTTCTGGATTATTTTCAGGTTTTGAAGTCACATTGCACACAATATTAAAACTTGGCTTCTCAAAAACTGTAGAATTAATTTTATCTTTCATCTTTAAAGCAGCTGAATTCATTAACGAACAATGAAAAGGCGCGCTTACATTAAGTGGAATAAATTTCTTTTTATTCTCTTTTAAAATTATCTTTAAAGTATTTAAACTTTCTACTTCACCACTAATAATAATTTGACCTTCTGCATTATCATTGGCTATCTCACATACTCCTTTTGACTTTGCATCTTTTAAGAAATCATTTATTTCCTCAAATTTAGAACCCAGTACAGCTAGCATTGATCCTTTGCCTATAGGAACAGCTTCTTGCATTGATTTTCCTCTTTCATGTAGAAGAAATAATGCGTCATCGAATTTTAAAGACTCCGCACAAACTAATGCACTGTATTCTCCAAGAGAATGGCCAGCAAAAAATTTAGTGAATTCAAAATTAAAATTAAACTCTTTTTTTAAAACTGAAAAGATTGCATAACTAACTACCAAAATTGCTGGCTGAGTATTCTCTGTAAGTTTTAGTTTATCTTCAGGCCCTTCCAAAATAATCTTTGATATTTTAAATTTTAACTTTTCGTCAGCTTCAGCAAAGATCTCCTTCACCATTTTAAAATTGTTATAAAATTCTGTTCCCATTCCAACAACTTGAGAACCTTGGCCTGGAAAGAGTATTGCATTCATAATATTTAGCGTTTTATACTTGATAATTAGTATTGATATAAATTCTCATTATAGTATAAAAACTTTTTTTATAATATGTACTTTATAGCAAAATAATTAACAATAATCTTTTATGACATTTTACGAAAACACATTAGTAACAAAGCAGGATTTACCAAAAACTGAGTTAGATAAAATTAAGAATAAATATAATGATGTAATTAACAACAATTCTGGCAAAGTTGTAAAAATTGAAGAATGGGGACTTCTTAACCTTGCTAGAAAAATAAAGAAATATAACAAAGGGTTTTATATTCATTATAAATTTGAGGGTAATAAAGAAACTTTAGAAGAAATAAAAAAAAAAATTAAAACTGATAGATCAATTATCAGACATCTGATTGTCAAGTATAGAAAGTTAGATATTAAAAACGAGTTCTTTAATAAAAATAAATAATAATGAAAAGAAAAAATAAAAAATTTCAAAAAAAAGGATCTTCATCTTTAAATAAACTAAGTTTATTTCAAAAGACAGATGGTAAATTTAACAGATCTTGTCCTTTGTCAATAAAAAATGCTCCAATTATTGATTATAAAAATATAAGTTTATTAAAAAAATATATATCTGAAAATAATAAGATTCTTTCGTCAAAAATTACCTCGGTATCTAGTGGTAAGCAAAAAAAACTAACAAAAGAAATTAAAAAAGCAAAAATTCTTGGATTAATTTAATCATGGAAGTTATACTATTAGAAAATATTATAAAACTTGGTAATATAGGCGATAAAGTAAAAGTTAAGCCAGGTTATGGAAGAAATTTTCTTTTAAAAACTGGTAAGGCTCTTCGCTTTAATAAAGAAAATCAAGATCTTGTATCCAAAAAAAAAGATGAATTAAATAAAAAGAATAATGAATTAAAAAAGAAATTTAAAGAAACAGCACAATTGATTAATAAGAAATCATTTGTTTTTAATAAAGAGTGTAAAGAAAACGGTGAGTTATACGGTTCAATTAAACCTAAGGAAATATCTAGTGCTATAATGAATAAAATGAGTTTAGAAATTAAACCTTCACAGATTGTATTAAAAGAAAACCTTAATAAACTTGGTATTTACAAAATAGAGATTAATTTTCACTCAGAAGTTTCAGCACAAATATCAATTAAAATAGATAAAATTCAGTCAGCTTAACTTTTCCACAGACAAGTAAAATCAGTGTGTAACTTTTATCTTTAATAAAGATGTTTCTTCTCTATCATTAATTAGTGGAAAAAATTAAATTAACTGAAAATAAACAAAATAAAAAACAACCATCCAATCTAGAAGCAGAACAAGCTTTGTTAGGCTCGATCTTAGTCAATAATGATATTATAGATGAGATCTCAACTATAATAAATCCTACTAGTTTTTATGATCCAGCTCATACTAAAATTTATGAGGTAATTGAAACTTTGAATAATAAAGGAATGATCGCTAATCCAATAACTTTAAAAAATTATTTTGAAAAAGATAATATGCTGGATGAAGTTGGAGGAACTGAGTATTTAGTCAAACTTACAAGATTTTCAAGTTCAACGAAACAAGCCATTGATTATTCAAAAGTAGTTCACGAAATGTATCTTAGACGAGAGTTGGTTATGATTTCAGATGATTTAACCTCCGACACACTTAATGCGAAAGATCAAAATGCGGAAAAAATTATTGAAAAAACAGAAAAATCATTATTCGATTTAGCTGAACGTGGTAGCTTTTCTCAATCTTTTTTAAAATTTAATCAAGCTTTAGACCAAACTATTGAAATGGCAACTCTAGCGATGAAAAATGATAGAGGCATAGTAGGAGTGCCAACAGGACTTACAGATTTAGATGAAAAACTTGGAGGTTTGCATAAATCAGATTTAATTATATTAGCTGGAAGACCTTCTATGGGTAAAACGGCTTTGGCAACAAATATTGCATACCACGCTGCTCAGTCTCTTTTAGCCAGACAAGAGAAATCTTCTATAGCTTTTTTTTCTTTAGAAATGTCTTCCGAACAATTGTCTACAAGAATTTTGTCAGAGCAAGCTAGAATAAAATCTGATGATATTAGAAGAGGTAAAGTTACAGAGGAAGAGATTAATAGATACATAGAAACCTCAAGAAATATCTACAATCTTCCTCTATTCATTGATGAAACACCTGCAATAACTATTGCCACCTTAAGCAATAGAGCTAGACGAATAAAGAGGTTATTTGGATTAAATTTAGTAGTAGTTGATTATATTCAATTGATGAGAGCTAGCTCGATGAGTAAAAGTGATGGAAGAGTTCAAGAAATATCTGAGATCACCCAAGGGTTAAAAGCCTTAGCTAAAGAGTTAAGTGTTCCTGTGTTAGCTTTATCGCAGCTATCAAGAGCAGTTGAACAGAGGGATGATAAACAGCCACAATTAGCTGATTTAAGAGAGTCTGGGTCTATAGAACAAGATGCTGACGTTGTTATGTTTGTATATAGAGAAGCTTACTATCTTGAAAGAAAACAACCAAAATTAGGTTCTATAGAACATGCAGAATGGCAGTCAAAAATGAATGATGTAAATGGTCTAGCTGATATTATTCTTGGTAAACAAAGGCATGGGCCAACCGGTACAATCAAAGTAGAATTTGAAGGAATTTACACGAAATTTAAAGATTTAAGCAAAAATAAATAGTAGTTTTCCCTTTAGTTATAACAAAATTAAGATATATCTGAAATATTGTCATGCTGGCTGATATTTATAAAAAGGTAGTAATAGATTTTTCTAAGATAACTCTCTTTTTTTTGATAATTTTAGTTGGTTTCTCTTTATATCATTCAAAAAATTTCAATTTAGATGCATCATCTGACGCTCTATTACTAGAAGGAGATCCAGATCTTAAATATTTAAGAGAAGTTAATAAAACATATGGTTCGAAAGATTTCTTAGTTTTAACATACGCCCCAGTTTCGAGTTTTACAGAAAAAGAGACTATTCTTAATCTTCAGCTACTAAAGTCTAAAATTGAAAAATTAACTTGGGTAGATAGTGTAATCACCGTCATTGACGTTCCTCTCTTAAAAAGCACTGACGAGGGATTGATGGAGAGATTACAAAATTTTAAAACATTATCTTATCCAGAAATAGATAGAAAAAGAGGTTTTGATGAAATTATTAATAGTCCTATTTACAAAAATTATGTTATTAGCGAGGATGGCAAAACTTCTGGAATAGTTGTCTATCTAAAAAAAGATGAAAGACTAGCAGAATATATAAATGTAAAAGACAAATACTTTAATCAATCAATTGATACAGGTTTAACTAGAGAAGAAAAAATAAATTATAAAAAATTCCTTAAAGAATACGAGGAATATAAAAATTTATACAATATTAGAAATCACCAAAATATTACTGAAATAAGAGATGTTATTTATAAATATGGGGAAAACGCTAAAATTCATTTAGGGGGTATTCCAATGATAGCTGATGATATGATGAGCTATATTAAAAGTGACATTGTGGTTTTTGGTATAGGCGTATTCATTTTTATAATATTAACACTTTGGTTTATTTTTAGAAATTTAAAATGGGTAGCAATGCCCTTATTAGGATGTGCAACTTCTGTAATTATAATGATTGGTCTTTTGGGGTTAATTGGTTGGAAAGTAACAGTAATTTCATCAAACTTTATTGCCTTAATGCTCATATTAAATATGGCTATGAATATCCATGTAACTGTGAGATTTTTACAATTAAAAAAAGAATTTCCTGACATGACAAAAGACGAGGTAATTTTTGAAGCTAGTAAAAAAATGATGCTTCCAATACTCTATACAGTCTTAACTACTATATGTGCTTTTTTATCTTTAGTTTTTAGTGGAATTAAACCGATAATTGATTTTGGATGGATGATGACTTTGGGATTAATAGTTTCATTATTAGTCACGTTTTTGTTATTACCTTCTTTGTTAAGTTTGTTTTCTTCTGACAATGAAATAGGGGTTAAAGATACTGAAAAATCTTACATCACGGCAGCATTGGGTTCTTTTACAAAAAATAATAAAATCATAATTTTAGGATCTACCTTTTTAGTAATTATATTCAGTATAGTTGGAATTTTTAAACTTGAGGTGGAAAATAGTTTTATAAATTACTTCGACGAGGATACAGAAATATACAAAGGAATGAAAAAAATTGATGAAGATTTAGGTGGTACTACTCCACTTAATATAATCTTAAAGTTTCCAGTAAAGAAAAAAGAAATCAAAAAAGAGAGTGACGAATTTGACGAGTGGGAGGATGTGAAAGAGACTAATGAGGATAAAGCAAAATATTGGTTTACAAGAGATAAAATGGATAAAATTATTAAAGTTCACGATTATTTAGACTCCTTGCCAGAAATTGGAAAAGTTTTATCATTTGGATCAATTTTAAGAGTTGCAGAAGATTTAAATAATAAAGAGTTACAAAGTTTAGAAATAGCAGTTTTGTATAGTAAAATTCCAGCAATTATAAAAAAAGAAATTGTTACCCCATATATTTCGGTCAATAAAGACGAAGCAAGAATTAGCGTAAGAATAAAAGATTCTTTAGAAAATTTAAGGAGAAACGATTTAATCCAAAAAATAAATTCTGACTTAAATACGAAACTTGGTTTAGAAAAAGAGGAGTATAAATTAGCAGGTGTTCTAATATTATTTAATAATTTATTACAGAGTTTATTTAAATCTCAAATACTTACGTTGGGTATAGTAATGCTTGGGATTTTTTTAATGTTTTTGATTTTATTTAGAAATATTGTGCTTTCATGTATTGGTGTTGTACCAAATTTTATTGCTGCTTTTTTTATTCTTGGAATAATAGGTTTACTTGGTATTCCTCTTGACATGATGACCATAACGATAGCAGCAATAACCATAGGTATAGCCGTAGATAATAGTATTCATTATATTTACAGATTTAAAGAAGAATTTTTAAAAATTAAAAATTACAATAAAACTCTCGATAGATGCCACGAGACGGTAGGTATTGCAATTTTAAACACTTCTATAACTATTGTTTTTGGTTTTTCAATTTTAATATTATCAAATTTCATTCCTACAATATATTTTGGCATATTCACTGGTATTGCAATGTTGTTAGCTATGATTTCTGTATTAACATTACTTCCTAAGCTTTTATTAATTTTAAAACCTTTCGGAAAAGAAGAAATTTAATTTAATGCCAGAATTTCTTGATCAAATTTTTGAAAGTATTAATTGGTTTGACTCAGCAATAGGAGTGATTATGTTTTACAGTATTATTCAATGTTATATTAAGGGATTTTCACTTAGTCTTATTTCGTTTATGAAGTGGGTTTTTTCAACTATAATAACAATAATTTTAGTTCCAAAGTTAAGACCTTGGGTAAGTGAATACGTCGAGTCAGAATTTATTAATAGTATTGGTATTGGAATAGTTGTGTTTATTTTTACACTGTTTATAATAATAGTAATCGGAAAAGGATTGAGTAGAGCTGTTACTTGGACAGGTGTAGGATCAATTGATAAAAGTTTTGGCTTATTATTTGGTTTTTTTAAAGGTTATATTGTTTCAGTATGTTTATTTTCCGTGTTAAATTGGTTTTATCCATATCAAAATTGGGGTATATCAGCTGAAGATGCTATTTCATTTAATATTGTTAAAAAAGGTAGCGAAATTCTTATAGAAGAGTTTCCATCAAATGAAGACTTAATAGATACAAAAGATAAAATTGAAAAAATTTAAATCTGATAAATTAAGAGAAGAGTGTGGAATTTTCGGTGTATCCAATCACGAGGACGCGTCTGCTTTAGTTGCTTTAGGTTTGCATGCTTTACAGCATAGGGGACAGGAAGGATGTGGAATAGTCTCTTATGATAGTAAAAATTATCACTCTGAAAAAAGGCAAGGATTAGTTGGAGATCACTTTACAGATAACGAAGTTATAAAAAAACTCCCTGGTAAGTTTGCAATTGGTCATAATAGATATTCAACAACAGGTGAAACATCTTTAAGAAATATTCAGCCTTTTTTTGCAGATTTACATGGCGGAGGGATAAGTATTGCACATAATGGAAATTTAACTAACGCTTTAATATTGAGAGAGGAATTGGTAAAAAATGGTGCTATTTTTAGAACCACAAGCGATACAGAAACAATAGTTCAATTAATTGCAAAATCTAAACGTGAAAAGATTATAGATAAACTTATAGATACTCTTTTTCAAATACAAGGAGGCTACTCCTTAGTAATTATGACCAACAAAAAACTAATAGGTGTTAGAGATCCTTTTGGTATTAGACCGCTCGTAATTGGGAAGCTTAAAAATTCATATATTTTAGCATCAGAAACATGTGCTTTAGATATTGTTGGTGCAAAATTTATTAGAGAAATTGAAAATGGAGAAATTGTAGTAATAGAGAACAATGAATTAAAAAGTATTAAGCCTTTTCCAAAACAAAAAGCTAGACCATGTATTTTTGAATATATTTATTTTGCAAGGCCTGACAGCTTGATAAGTGGAAAATGTGCATACGAGTTTAGAAAAAACTTTGGAATCCAACTAGCGAAAGAAGCAGATATTGAGGCAGATATAGTATTACCCGTTCCAGACTCTGGTGTTCCTGCTGCTTTGGGATATTCAGAATACTCTAAAAAAAAGTTTGAACTTGGATTAATTAGAAATCATTATGTTGGTAGAACTTTTATTGAGCCAACTCAAAGTATAAGAAGTTTAGGAGTAAAATTAAAATTAAGTCCAACTAAAAGTATTGTTAAAAATAAGTCAATAATTTTAATCGACGATTCCTTAGTGCGAGGAACCACATGTCATAAAATTATAAAAATGCTTTATGAGGCGGGAGCAAAAGAAGTTCATGTGAGAATCGCATGTCCAGAGATAAAATTTCCAGACTTCTATGGTGTAGATATGCCAACAAAAAAAGAATTGTTAGCATTTAATAAAAATAATGACGAGATGTGCAAATACATAAAAGCTAAATCACTTAAATTTTTAAGCTTAGAAGGTTTGTATATAGCTCTTGAAAAAGGAGAGAGAAATAATGCTTATCCCCAATTTAGCGACCATTATTTCACTGGCGATTATCCAGTTAAACCATCTGATAATTTAGGAGAAAATAAAATTACTCAACTATCTTTACTTAGTGGGAAATCAAGCAATTAATCTAAGATTATTAATTTATTTTTATCATTTAAATATAAAATAGAGTCGTTAATAACTATAGGAGATGAATTTATTTTTGATGGAAGTTTGTTAATATCTATTATTTTTCCATTAATAGAAAATTTTACCAGATAAGAGTTTTCTAAAAAGATGTATAAGTTATTGTTTATTAAAAATAATGTTTTTATTTCAACCGACTTTTTTTTTTTACTTTTTAAGAAATTTGCTATTTGACTGTTAATATCAAGTGAATAAATAATATTACCTGTACTTAAATCTAAGTTAACGAGTAAATTTTTCTTAGTTATAAGAATTAAATTTTGGTTAGCAATTATAGGTTTAACGATAGAATTGATTGGAATTTTTTTTACGAGAACACCGTTATTAGCATTCATGATATAAAGATTGGTATCTGTGGATATTACCATCTTATCTTCATTTATAACTATTGGATTTGAGTAAAATAAATTAGAATTTTTTAAGCTCTGAGATCTGTTAACATTAATAAACCATCTAATATCTCCATTAAAATTAGTTGAATAAACTGATCCATAAGTATTTAAAAAAAATAAAGATTGCTTATTTAAAGCAAGAGAATTTGAAAATTTATTTTTAAGAAAATTTTCTTCAGTAGGAATTGATCTAAATAATTCGCCGTTTAGTTTATTCACTAAATATAAAACGTTATTCGTGTCAGCTATAATGATTTTATCTTTAAATACTTTAAGATTAGATCTGAAAGGAATCTTGTAATTTTTTGCCCATAATAATTTTTTTTGATTATAGTCTAATGCATAAAGATAACCAATATTGTCACTTATATATATAATTTTATCATTGATTATAATATTGAGTTTTTTTTCAATATTTTTAAATTTTTTCCTATAAAAATTATATTTAAAAGATATATTTTTATCATTAATTGAATAAAATATTATATCACCCTTATCATTTGCTATGACTATTTTATCTCCATCAGAAAGAATATTATCATTAATTTTCCGTTTATTTAATTTTTTACTTTTAAATATAATTTCATTTAAATTTTTGTAGCTTAGATTATCTAAATTGTTAGAACTATTGTAGTTTTTATTTAACCAAACCAAATTTCTTTTTTTTGGTTTCAGAATAATATCTAAATTTGCAATAGGTTCGATAATCTGATCAAAAAGTTTTTCTTCTATATATAAAGTTTTAAAATTTTCATACTTTTTATCTTTGTTTTTAATCGTATTATTATTTTGCCATATGCCTGATTTGTTATCAAATGAACAATGGGGTAATAAACTGATAACTATAAGAATTAAAATTTTTTTCATTTTACTAAAATTTAATTTCCGTTGCTTTAATTAAATTTATTTCTTTAATTCTAACGCAATAATTTTCCATTTAGAATTATTTGCAATAATTTCATTTAACAAAATATTTCCTTCATCAAATTTTGATATCTTAAAAAAATATAAAGCTTTTTTAAGTTTAATTAAATCTTTTCGATTTTTTGATATTTTTATGTCTTCAACTAAATCAAAAAGTTTAAGTACTTCTCCACTTTCTTTTACAAGATCATTTTCAATTATATTATTTAAAGCTAGTATAGAATAGAATTTGTTTTTATTATCGATAATCTCTTTATAAATTTTTTTTGCTTCATTTTTTTTATTAGCTGATAAAAAAATACCAGCTTTTATATACTTTTCTGAAATTTTTTTGTTTTCTTTTTCTACGTAAAAATCTAAAAATTTTAAACCTAATAACGCAAAAATAACAAGAATTGTAATAGAAATTAAAACTTTTTTTCTTTTTATAATTGTACTAGTTATTTTAGAAATTATTCCTGGTTTATTATCAATTTCATTTTCCATATAAAAAGTTTTTGTTTTTGGGAAATACTTTATTTTTTACATCCTTACTATATTGTTTTACGGCTTTTTCAATTATAGCATTTAAATTAATATATTTTTTTACAAATTTTGGATAAAAACCGCTTAAGCCCAAAATATCATCTGTTACTAGAATTTGACCATCGCAAAATGAAGATGAGCCTATTCCAATGGTAGGTATCTTTAATTTTTTTGTTATAATCTTAGCAACGTTAGGAGTAAGGCATTCTAAAACAATTGAAAATGCCCCTGCTCTTTCAATTGCTATTGCCTCTTTAACCAGACTTTTCACTTCTTTTGAGTTTTTTCCTTTAACAGAAAATTTATTATAAAATTGAGGGGTAAAACCTATGTGGCCCATTACAGGTATTTTAGCTTTTTTTATTTCGCTAATAATCTTAAAGTTTTTGTTATTGCTTTCTATCTTAACAGCATCACATTTTGTCTCTTTAACAATTAATTTAGCATTTTTTTTTGCCTGTGTAGGATTTCTATAAGATCCCTTAGGCATATCCACTACTAAAATAGATTTCTTAATCCCTTTTTTTACGCTTATGCTATGCCGTATAATTGTATCTAATTTTATTTTATGTGTATTTTTCATTCCGTATAAAACATTTGCCATGGAATCTCCGACTAAAGTAATGTCACAATATTTATCTAAGATTTCAGCTATGGGTTTAGAATAAGCAGTTAAGCTTACAATTTTACTTTTATTTTTTTTTTTTATTAATTTTTTTATTTTTTCAGACATTATTCTAATTCAATAGTGCTGGGTGGTTTAGAAGTTATATCGTATACTACCCTATTAATTCCTGGGACTCCATTAACAATTTTATTTGAAATTTTATCGAGAAAATCTTTTGGAAAGTTAAAATAGTCTGCTGTCATACCGTCCTCAGATACAACCGCTCTGAGTAAACAAGTGTATTCATAAGTTCTTGAGTCTCCCATAACCCCTACTGTACGCAAAGGTAATAAACCTGCATAGGCTTGCCAAATTTTATTGTATAGTTTGTGTTGAATTAGTTCATTGATGTAAATAAAATCTGCCTCCTGTAAAATTCTTATTCTTTCTGGTGTAATTTTACCAATAGTTCTAATTGCCAGTCCAGGTCCAGGAAATGGATGTTTATTTCTAATATTTTCTAAGAGATTTAAAGACTTGCCAAGAATTCTAACTTCGTCTTTGAAGAATTCTTTCAGTGGCTCTAACAACTTTAATTTCATTTTTTTTGGTAAGCCTCCTACATTATGATGTGATTTAATCTTAGATGACTGGCTTCCAGTTACAGATCTACTTTCTATAATATCAGGATATAAAGTCCCTTGAGCTAAATATCTTATACCTTTCAATTTTTTAGCTTCTTTTTCAAATATCTTAATAAACAAATTTCCTATTATCTTTCTTTTTTTTTCTGGATTAGAAATATTTTTTAGTTTTTTAAAGTATAAATTTTTAGCATTTACAACTTTTACATTTAATTTATATTTTTTCTTAAATATATGATAAGAATATTTAAATTCGTGTTTTCTCAATAAACCAGTGTCCACCATTATACAAATTAGATTTTTTTTAATTGCTTTATTGATTAACAATGCAACAACACTACTATCTACACCGCCTGATAGAGCGCATATAACTTTATCTTTTTTTACCGTATTTTTAATTTCTTTAATTATTCTCATTTTCTCAGATTGAATGTGCCAACTTTTTTGAGCTTTACATATAGAAAATATAAAATTTTTAAATATTTTTTTTCCATTCTCCGTATGGGTTACTTCTGGATGAAATTGAACTCCATAAATTTTCTTTTGAGTGTTCTCTATAATAGTTAGTTTAGAATCTTTAGTTGAAGCTACAGTTGTAAAACCAATTGGAAGTTTTGATACAGCATCTTGGTGGCTCATCCATACAGACATATTTTTTTTGATAAAAAAGTTTTTTATCAACAAGGAACCTCCTTTTTTTTTCAGAATTGCTCTTCCAAACTCTCTTTTCTTTCTCAATGAACTAATTGAACCACCAAATATTTTGGTTATTAATTGTAAACCATAACATATTCCTAGAATAGGTATTCTTTTTGAAAATATCTCCTTGGGTATTGATGGATAATTTTTCTTTGTGACAGTTGAAGGTCCTCCAGATAAAATTATACCTTTTATCCTTTCATAGTTTTTCTTCTTATTTAAATCTTTAATGGTTAAAATTTCAGAAAATACACCAAGTTCTCGAATTCTTCTTGCTATTAACTTCGTTACTTGCGATCCAAAATCAACTATTACAATTCTATCCTTAGAGTCTTGTGATGACATCTATTTTTTTATAGAGTTTTCAATTTCAGTTTTAAGTTTAATACTTTTTTGACAATAGTCTTTGCAAAAATTTAACAAATTTTCTATTAATTTTTTACTTTCAGAAAAATCTGACTTTTTAAATTTTAATTGAACTAAATTGAATGTTGCTTCTTCATTTTTGGGATTGAGCAATATTACCGTGTTTAAATTTTTTTCTTCTTGTTCCTCTTCGTTTTTTTTTATTGAATATTTTAGATAAATAAAGATAAGATTTTTCACTTTTAGGATTAAAAACTATATCTTGTTCGAACTTAAACTTTGCTTTATCGAATTCTTTTTTCTCATAGTGGGATACTCCTTCTTTAAAAAAGTCACTATTGCCATACAAGTTAGCTAAACTTAATGATATAAATAATATTATATAAAAGAATTTCATTACTATAGTTTAAAATTTAAAGTTGGTTCAATCATTTCTACACTATGTACCATGCTTTCATAAAATCCAGCTTTGGTAATTTTTACAAATTTAGCATTTTTTTTAATGTTTTCGAGTTTTTTAGCTCCAATATATCCCATCGAAGATCTTAGTCCTCCTTTAAGCTGATAAATTATTTTAGAAACACTTCCTTTGTATTCAACTCTACCCTCTACACCTTCTGGTACAAATTTTGACTTATCATTATAATTTTTTTGAAAATATCTATTAGATGATCCAGCGGACATTGCTCCTATGGAACCCATCCCTCTATATTTTTTATAAAATTTATTTTTAAATTTAAATTTTTTTCCTGGACTTTCATCTGTCCCGGCAAAAATTGAACCCATCATAATTGCATCTGCTCCCGCCGCAAGTGCTTTGGCGATATCTCCAGAAAATTTTATACCTCCATCTGAGATTATTTTTATTTTTTTCCCCTTCAAAGCTTTACTTACTTCCATAATTGCAGTTATCTGTGGAACACCTATGCCAGCTACCATTCTTGTTGTGCAAATTGAGCCTGGTCCAATTCCCACCTTGATGATGTCGGCGCCATAATTATATAACTTTTTAGCTGCTTCTCTAGTCGCAATGTTTCCAACACAAATAGATGTATTTTGATTATCTGTCTTGACTCTTGAAAGCATTTTTAAAACTTTCTGGCTATGACCGTGAGCTGTATCTATAACCAATAGATCAACTCCACTATCAACTAGTGTTTTTGCTCTTTTGATATCTTCTATTGTGGTTCCTATTGCTGCTCCAACTAATAATTTTTTGTTTTTTACTTTGGTCACTTCTTTGCTCTGTTTTTTTATATCTAAATTTCTATGAATTATTCCCATTCCACCTGACTTTGCCATAGCTATAGCCATCGGAGACTCCGTGACTGTGTCCATAGCGGAAGACAAAAATGGAGTTTTCAATTTAATTTTATTAGTTAAATTTAAGGAAATATTTGTTTCAGCTGGAAGAATATTTGAAAACTGAGGAAGTAATAAGACATCGTCAAAAGTTAATGCTTCTTTAATTGGTACCATAAACACTTATATACAATTTTTACAAATTATAAAGTCTTTAATGTCGCGCAGTGTATATAAGTTTCCCTCGATTCGTTTCGACTAGACTCTGGTTTAAAAAATTGTACTTTTTTAAATTTTGATTTTGCTAATTCCTTGACTTCTAAGAAATCGTCTCCCATAAATAATTTTGATATTAAAATTCCATTAAAATTTAATATTTTTGTTGAAAATTCAATTACTTCGAAACACAGCTGATTTGTTCTTATTGAGTCTAAAGACTTATTACCAGTTGTATCAGCAGCCATATCTGAAGTTATTACATCTAATTTTTTTCCAAAAAATTGGATTATCTTATCTCTAGTCTTTTTAGTAAGAAAATCGCACTCAAAAAATGAAACATTTTTGATCTTCTCCATCTTCTTAAGGTCAATAGCCAATATTTTACCGGTTGTGATAATCTTGCTTGAAACTTGCGACCAACCTCCTGGATAAGATCCAACATCCAATAAATTAGTATTTTTTTTTAAAAACTTAAATTTATCATTCAACTCTATTAGTTTAAACGCTGCCCTAGATCGATACCCTAAAGTTTTAGACTTTTTAAAAAATTGATCTCTATGCTGTTTTATTCTCCACGTATTACTTTTTTTTGTTCTTTTAGATTTTTTCATTATAAAACATCTTCATGCTCATCTTCAGATGTTTCAGATAATTCTTTTTTATTTCGGTTTTTGTACATAAAAAAACTTATTGGGACAGAAACCATATAAAATAAACAAAAAACAAGTAACGTTTTAAAAGTATAAAATAGTAAACTAATAAATGTCATTCCTATTGCTAACAAAATAAAAACAGTTGTTTTAGGAGAAATAGATATTTTTTTAAATGAAAAAGTAGGTATTTTGCTGACTAATAAAAAAGCTACTAAAATTGTGAAGTAAGGTACAATAAATTTTGTATCAAGATAAATTCTCAAATTTGAAAGTTCCAAAAAAAGAGGCATCAATATTAACAAACCACCCACTGGTGAAGGTATTCCCTCAAAATAATTATTTTTCCATAATTGTGTATTATCAAATTTTGTTAGGTTAAATCTAGCTAGCCTTAATACGCAACAAACTGAGTAAATTAGTGTAATTGCCCAACCAAGTTTACCATAATTATTTAGTTCCCAGAAATATAATATTAAAACTGGAGCTATTCCAAAACTAACAAAGTCAGTCAGAGAGTCTAATTCTTTTCCAAACTCAGATGTACCTTTTATCAATCGAGCAATTCTACCATCCAATGCATCTAATATTGCAGCTAAAATTATAAAAATTACAGCCAGACTATAATTGCCATCGAATGCAAACTTTATAGAACTTATACCTAGGCAAACACCTCCTAAAGTTAAAATATTTGGTAGGAGATATCTTGTTTTTTTTGAAGTAACTAATTTAAATTTTTTTTCTTCCATTATTCAGATGCAATTAAACTTTCCCCTGCTACTACATTTTGACCTGTTTTTGCCAAAATTTTTTTATTCTTAAAATATATATCTACTCTACTTCCAAATCGTATCATCCCAATTCTTTCACCTTGTTTTAAATCTTGACCTTGTTTAACTTCACAAACAATTCTCCTAGCAATCAATCCTGCTATTTGAACAATTATTACTTCTTCATTAGTTTTAAGGCATTTTATTTTATAATAATTTCTCTCATTTTCATCGCTTGCTTTATCCAGTGAGGCGTTTAAAAATTTTCCTGGTTTATAATTAATTTCTTCTACAGAACCGGCTAGAGGAGTTCTATTTACGTGACAATTAAAAACATTCATGAAAATACTTACTCTTGTAAAAGTCGTATTCTCTAATTGTAGCTCGACTGGCCCTGTTTTTTCTGAAATCTCAGTTATCAGTCCATCGGCAGGGCTTGTTAAAAACTTATCGTCATTTATAGGGTATCTCTCAGGATCTCTAAAAAAGTAATAGACCCAAATAGTAATTAAAATAAAAATTAAACCTAAAAACTTTGAAAAAAGTAAAACTACAAATGTTATAATGATTGATATAGCTAAAAATTTATAGCCTTCTTTATGAATCTTTGGAAAAATTGAATTAAACATAATTTTAAGTTTGCTAATTTTTTCTTAATATGTATAAAAATCTTACATAATCAATCTATATTTTTATTAAATGGC
>MDTB01021290.1_pt1 | contig 48803 bp, 47 predicted proteins | sample 811161 | NCBI WGS metagenome assembly MDTB01 (sample SAMN05326650, study PRJNA326480) | marine metagenome | isolation source: seawater | place: Mediterranean Sea | collected 2009
GACCACCACGTTGATAGGCTGGGTGTGGAAGTGCGGTAACGCATGTAGCTGACCAGTACTAATAGCTCAATTGGCTTAATTTATGCACTGAAAAAAATTTACTAAGTATTATATCGATAATAAATAAACCTGATACATTATTTTATGATTCTTTTATTTTAAATTTATGATTAATATTTTAATTACTGGTGGACTTGGAAGCATCGGTTATGTTTTATACAAAACTTTACAAAAAAAAGAAAAGTTAAATATCTATCTTTTAGACAATTCACATTCAAATGAGAGAAATTATTATAGATGTGATATATCCCATTTCAATCAATTAAGTAAGCTTTTTGATAACATAAAATTTGATACGGTTTTTCACTTCGCGGGTGAGTTTGGAAGATGGAATGGTGAAGACTACTATGAAAATATGTGGAAGACAAATGTTATTGGCACAAAACATTTGCTTAGACTTCAAGAAAAATATGATTTTAAATTAATTTTTGCCAGTAGTTCAGAAATCTATGGAGATTATAATGATTTAATGATTGAAGATGTGGTTACGAGTAAATTTATTAGACCGATGAATGACTATGCGACTAGTAAATTAGTTAATGAAATTCAGATTATGAATTCAGAGGATATGTTTAATACTAAAACGACAAGAATAAGAATTTTTAATACATATGGTCCTGGAGAATATTTTAATGATTATAGAAGTGTGATTTGTAAATTTGTTTACTCTGCATTACATAAAAAAAAATATAAAGTTTTTCTAAAACATAATAGAACATCTACATTTATAAAAGATATGATAGATGGAATTATTTGTGCCTTTGATAATTTTACACCCGGTGAAGTATTTAATTTGTCAGGCGAGGATTATCATGACATCAAATATATATCAGATATGATTTTAGGTAAGCTTAAACTTTCTGATGATTTTGTTGATTATATTGATAGTGAGGATTTTACAACTAAAGACAAAAAAACATCAAATCAAAAAGCTAAAGATGTTCTTAATTTTAAACCTTTAGTGAATTTGGATGAGGGAATTGATAAAACTATAAATTGGATGAAAGACGTTTATTTAAATAAAAAATTTGTTAAAAAAGATATACTCAAATATCTATAATGTTAAAAAAAAAACTCTCAAAAATTTACTGCATTGGTGACAGCATAACTAACGGAGCAAGAAATGAATTTTTTAGAGATTATGTTCTGGAGTTGAATTATATTTTTAGAAATGAAAATTTGTTATTTGTAAATAAAAGCATTAATGGTGAAACAACATCAGAAATCTTAAAAAGAGTAATTAATTTAATTTCATACAAACAAATTAATACAATAATATTTTTAGGTGGTACAAATGACTCAAAAATTCCTACGCCATTAAATATATTTAAAAAAAATATTGTAACTCTTATTAGTGTTTGTAAAAAAAATGAAATTAATTTACTGTTAGTTACTATACCTAAAATATTTACAGGTTTACCAAATTATTCCAAGGGACTGGGTAATAAATACATTTATAATTACAACTTAATAATTAGAAATGTTGCCAGAGGTAATAATATACCGTTTGTAGAGTTAAATGGGCTAATTGAAAAAGATTTCGCTGATGGAATTCATACTAATAATAATGGTTGTCAAAAAATAGCAAAAATTATTAGCAAAAAAATCACAAAAAAAAATGCTTCAGTCTGATAAAACAATAAAAATATATAACGAGGTTAATATTATTCACGATAATGATAGAGTGTTGCTTGATAAAATATCAATAGACTTAACATTAAAAAGTTCAAAAAATAAAATAGCGTGGATTTTTAATTCTATTGAGATACCAGAAGAAAATTTTACAAACCATATATCAAAAATTGCAAAGCAAAATAACAATCTCAATATTTTATTTATTACAAAAAAAAATAATAAAAAAAAGTTGGAATATATCAAATTTATTATGAAAATTTTTGGAAAAAAATTAGTAATTATTTCTAATAATTTTAACGAGATTTCTAATGATGAAGCAATTTTCTATTGTAAAGTTCAAAAAAATTTTAAAAACTTTAACAATAACATAATGGGTGTAATTAATTCTATCTAACTAATAAATGAAAAACTTGTTTATTATTTTAGGAACTAGACCAGAAATTATTAAATTATCTCCAATAGTAGATTATTTAAGAAAAAATATTTCTAAAAAATATTTTCAGGTTAAGGTTTTATATACCAATCAACATAAAGAAATGGGCAAGGAACTTTCAAATTTATTTAATTTTAGGTATGACCACATATTAAATAGAGATTATAGTAAAAATATATCATTCGATCTTGTTGATAAAATTTATAAATTATTAAAAAACAAAAAAGCTTATTCAGTTTTAGTTATGGGAGATACTTTAAGTGGCGTGGCTGGATCAATTGCAGCATATCTAAACAAGTCAAAAATTTTTTATGTTGAAAGTGGCTTAAGAACTGGAGACTTTAATGAGCCGTGGCCTGAAGAAGGTTTTAGAAAAATAATAACACATATTTCTAATATTCACTTTGCACCAACAAAGTTCAATAAAAATATACTTTTATCTGAGGGGGTAATTAAAAAAAATATTTTCATAACTGGAAATCCTGTCATAGACAAAATTAAATCATCTATAAAGAAAATTAATAAAAATCATATAAGAAAAAAACTAGACAAAAAAATTGAAAAAAATTTAAAAATTTCGAATAAAGAATTTGTTCTCTTAACAATGCATCGAAGAGAAAATTTTGGCCTCCCATTTGAAACTATCTGTAATAATATTAATAAAATTTCCAGAATATACCCTAATATAAAGTTTGTATATCCTGTTCATCCAAACCCTTATGTTGTTAATTTAGCTAATAAATTTTTTAAAGAAAACAAAAGTGTAATTCTAACAAAACCACTCAACTATGATTTATTTTTGCGATTACTACAAAAATGTAAATTTATACTTAGCGATAGTGGAGGAATTCAAGAAGAATGCACAGTTTTAAATAAATATGTATTATTGTTGAGAAACAAGACTGAAAGACCTGAGATAAAGGATAAATTAGTCTTTGTAGTAGGAACAAATTTTACAAAATTAAAAAAATATTTTAATTTTGTAAATAAAAACAAAAAACCAAAAATTAACTACAGGAATACTTTTGGAAATGGAAGTGCAGCAAAAAAAATAAGTAATATAATATTTAAAAATTTCAAAGATGAAAATAAAAAAAATAATTAAATATATCTCTCTTACAATAATATTATACTTTTCAACTGTAACATATGCTTATAGTTATATAGACATAAGTATTATTGCAGTTTTTTTCCAAATGATATTCGCAGGTATCATAGCTGCTCTTCTAACTATAAAATTATGGTTTCAAAAAGCAAAAAATCTTTTTCAGAGACTTTTCAAGAAGAAAACTAATGGTAAATAGATTTTAAATAATTATCAATTTTTTCATCTGTTTTATTAAAATTATATAGGTAGTCTTCTTTTAAAATTTTTATTTTTTTTAAAAACTCATCATTAGTTCTCATCTTAATTATTTTTTCATAAATTTTACTAATATCTTCAACTTCAATTTCACATTCTAAATATTTTCTGAAGAAAAATTCAAACCCGTTATTTTTTTGTTCTTTACTAGAATTTAAGTTTTTTATCTTTCTTTTTGTATTTAAAAAAATACAAGGTTTATTAGTAGCAATAGCAAATTCAATTGCAGAACCAGACCAGTCTGAAATAATTAAATTGCTAATCAAGTAATCTTCAAGATTGTTATTTTTCTCACTAATACTAAAATTATAAGTATCTTTAAATTGCTTTTTCAAATCAATTAATGAATTCTTATGATGTAGGATCGTCATTGGATGTGGTCTAAATATTACTTCCAAATTTTTTTCAATTAAAATTTCAACTAATTTTTTATAAATTTTAAAATCTTCTTTTTCGTTTCCCCATGTTGGGGCAATTAAAATTTTTTTTAAGGTTTTATTTATTAATGAAAAATTATTGCTTTTCGATATTTCATCTATTTTAGGATATCCAAATTTGATCAATTTAGCTTTTGGATTACTAAACTTATAAGTTTGTAGTTCATCAAAATGTTTCTTGTTTGAACAAAGTATTGTATCGTAATGAGTTAAAGCATTTTCGTTTAAAGTTGTGGTTAAACCACACATTGAATGATGAAAAAAAGTCATATTTTTACATTTTTCACTTTTTTTTAAAAAAAGATTACCAATGTCTGGTGTTGTGGTAATCAAATTCTCACATTCAAGCATATAAAAAAGGTATGTTCTTACGAACGATTTACCAATAAAGTAAAATTTAAATTTCTCATTATCTGTCTCAAATGGTATTTGATTGTCAGACGATAAATATGAAAATGATAATTTATTCTTTAAACATGATTTTATAAAAGGAAGATAAAAATGATCATATTTTTTTCCCTCAGAATAAAAAACAATTTTTTTAAATTCTTGGTCTGACTTCACGAAAAGATTATAGTTTTTTATTGATTCTAAAAATAAACTTTTATACATAAATTATATGTTAATTAAATTTTTTATAGTTTTTTTGGGAGCATTATTTCCTATGAATGTAATTTTAATCACAAATTCTTATAATATAAGTAATATAGATCTAGTTAATACTATTGTATTTATATTCCTGTTAAGTTTATTTTTTTATATCCCACTTTTCCTAAATATTTTTAAAAAATTAAAATATGAATTCATTTTTATTATATTTATAATTATTTTATCTATTTTTTCATTATTCTTGAAGTTTTATGGAATAAATTCATTATCAATTAAAAACGCAATTTCAATTTGGTTGCTTATAGGGGTTCTATCTTTTTCAATAGTATATTACAATATTATTGTAAATTTTAGATTTCTTATAAATTTTTTAATAATTTTTTTTATATCAAGTTTATTTTTATTTTTTACCAAGCCATTTATTGAAAAAAAACAATCTTTTACAAATTTAACTTTTGAAAATGTTTTTGAAGAAAGTAATATAAAAAAAGTTTTTTCCAAAGAATATACTTTTTTTTATATTGTCTTGGATGGTTTCCCCAGACTTTCGAATTTAGAGCAAATTAATTACGACACTTCAAATTTAAAAAATATATTTAAAAAATATGATTTAAGAAATCTAAATGAAACCAACTCAGATTATTTAGATACTCAAAAATCTATCTCAAGTTCAATGAATTTTGGAAAAATAAAAAATAATATTAATCTTGAAAAAAAATATTTTTATAAATTCATCAATAATTCAAAAATAGTTAATTTATTTCACAAAAATGGGTATGAAATTTTATGGTTTCCAAGTGATCAAGCTTTAAGTAATTGTCCTACACATATAGATGTTAGGTGCATATCTAGTCCTTATAAAATAAAGTTATTAAATAAGGAAATAATAAAATTTTATTTAGGTATTTTGCAGTTTCAAACATATTGGATAGAAAAAATAAATATGTATATTATAACAAATTTTTTTAAAAACGATTTTAGATCCATATACCATTTGGATGTATTGACAAATTATTTTAAAAAAAATCAAATAAATACTAAAAAATTTGTATTCAGCCATATACTTGTTCCTCATCCTCCATATTTGTTGAATTCTAATTGTGGTTTGCAAAAGTTTGCTTTGGACTATAAATTGTTTGATCGAGAAAAAATTTTGGAACAAATTGATTGTTTTTCATTGCAGTTAGAATCTTTTTTAAAAACCGTTAGTGAGCAAGTTCCAAATGCTGTTTTTTTTATTCATAGTGATCACGGAACTCCGATTATATCTGAGACTTTATATGGAGAAGAAAATTACGAAAACTTTGTTTTAATAAGTGAAAAACTAAATTGCGATAATAATTTGTTTGAGGCTAAAACTAATTTAGAAATAACAAAAAAAATTATTGAGTGTATATGAGCAGTATAACAGTAATAGGCATGGGCTATATTGGTCTACCAACAGCTCTTCTTTTAGCTAACTCGAGGACTCAGATTAATTGTATTGATATAGATGAGAATAAGATTTCTAATTTAAAAAAAGGAAAACTTTTTTTAAAAGAAAATAATTTGAAGAAGTTATTTTTAAAAAAAAAAAAATATTTAAAATTTAGCAAAAAACTAATTAAGTCTAAAACGTATATTATATGTTTACCAACGCCTACAAAAAAAATTTCAAGATTTAATTATAAAGAAGATTTAAGTATAATTAATAAGTTTTTATCTAAACTCGAGAAAATTATACAAAAAGATAATTTAATTATAATTGAATCAACTTGCCCTCCAAATACGGCATTAAATTTTTATAGAAAAATAAATAAAAAAACGAGAGTACACGTAAGTACCTGTCCGGAAAGGGCGATACCCGGATCTACTATCAAGGAAATGACTTTTAATCCAAGAATAATAGGATCTTCAAGTAAATTTGCATTTAAAAAAACAAAATCTGTATATAATAATTTTGTCAGAGGAAAAATGTATAATACTTCTCTCGTTGAAGCAGAGTTAGTTAAACTTTTTGAAAATACATTTCGAGATGTAAATATTGCACTGTCATCAGAACTTCAGAGTATTTCTGATAAATTTGATCTAAATACAAATAAGATATTTAAACTTGCAAATCTCCATCCCAGAGTAAATATTCTTAAAAGTGGTATTGGCGTTGGGGGCCATTGTATACCTGTTGATCCTTGGTTTTTAATCCAAAAAAAAAAAAATTCAATCATTTATAATTCTAGAGTTATAAATTTAAAACAAGAGGAAAAGGTTTTTAATAAGGTTAAAAAAATATTAATAAAAAAAAGGAACATTTTATTATTTGGCATAACTTATAAAGAAAATATTGATGACATAAGAAATTCACCAGCTCTAAATATTATTAAAAAGCTCAAAAATATTTATCCTAAAGTAAATATATTTGATCCTGTAAATAGTAATTACAACAACGTCAGTTTTAAAGATTTAAAAAAATTAAAATTTGATTTATTAGTAGTTTTTGTGAAACATGACTGGCTTAAACGTAATCAAATAAAATATAAAAAAAAAATTATTTTATGACAAAAAATAAAAGTTTTCTCTTTTCCATAAAAGTAGGAGGAATAAATGTTAACTTATTTAATATTAAAAATGTAATAAGTGGAGTAGTTGATAACTGTTTTTTCAAAAATTTTGAAATTCATCTTTTTGTTGAAGAAAACGTATCAAAGGAAGTTTATAATTATTTAAAAAAAAAAGTTGCAGATAATAATATAAAAAAGTTTTATTTTAAAAAACTTAGTTGGTTCCAGTGGCTTAATCATTCTTTTAAATCTGCAAGCAATTTTGATTATTTAATAACTTTACATGATGATACTTACATAAGAACAAAAAATTTTGATAAAATAATTATAAATGAAATAGGAACCCTAGCAAATGTGGGAGCATTCACCTTTTTGGATGATGGATATTTGAGAAGATTTTTCAATCCACAATTAAGAGGAGCATATCATATTGATAGAATTTACAATGACTCTAGAAAAAAGGGGATTGAATATGAATATCACAATCAAAAGCCATACTGGTATAAAAAAAATGTTAAAATTAAAAAAATATTTAATTTATTAAATATTGAAAAAACAAAAAAAGATACATTTGAATATCAAAATAATAAAATTTTTAATTTCGCTTCAAAATTTTTTTTTGATTTTAATAATTTGGATTTTCCAAAAAAAAAAATTAGAGCACATTCACTATGGACTAATGTAATGGGTTTTAAATCTGAAAATTTGAAATTATTTCAAATTGTAGATTTAGATGTGCCCCACGGTATATTTGCAGATGAAGATATTTGTATGTCAACTCAAATGAATGATTTAATAAATATTTTCATCCCCAATGTTAGCTATTATCACGATAGACAAATAGATATAAGTAGATCTTGGAGAGATATTAAAAGTGATTATACTAAAGTCTCGAAAATCTTTCATGAAAGATGGAAGTTTTATCCTGAAAAATTAGAAAATTTAACAATTAAAGACAGATTAAGTCTTATTAAATTTTTAGAAAATAAATATAGTAATAAATTAACTTGGACAAAAAATTATCAATCTTTCGAATGGATTTATATTTAAGATTTATAAATAGTTATATGTGCTCTTAGTTTCTCTGCAATTGGCTTTTCAATATCAAGTATTTCCTTATCTCCACTATAGCTCATTGCTTCCTCAATAACTTTTATACCTCCAACTAATCTCGCAAAACCCTCTGGCATCAAAGAAGCAGCTTGATCACTTCCATACATCGTACGATCAAGAGTGAAATGTCTTTCTAATGAGGTCGCTCCCAGAGCGCATGCGGCATATGAAATTGCTAGGCCACTTTTCTCATGTCCACTATAACCGATGTTGCATTTATATCTATTTCTTATTGTTTCCATCAATTTTAATTGTGCATACTTATTCTCAAATGGATAAGCTGATGTGCAATGCATTAATTCAAACTCACAATTTTCTGATCTGAAAATTTCAACTGCTCTATCAATAATTTTATAATTACACATTCCAGTACTTATAAATGTATATTTATTTTGTTTAGCAACAGCTTGCAAAAATTTTTCATCTGTCATCATAGCAGAGGCAATTTTGTTATATTTTAAATTGTATTGTGATAAAAAATTTAGACTATTTAAATCCCAAGCAGAAGCAAACCAAATTATTCCTAGCTTTTTACAAAAATCATTTATTTCATCGTACTCTCCCTTATCAAATTCTAAGCCTTTTTTTTGATCATATTGTGTATTTCCCCAAGGACTTTCTCTTTTTTGAGCTAGAATTTCTTTTGAGTAAACTAATTTAATATCTCTTTTTTGGAACTTGACAGCATGAGCACCACATTTTTTTGCAGTTTCAATCATTTTTTTTGCTAATTTTATATCACCATTGTGATTTATACCAATTTCTGCAATTATAAATACATTCATAATTTATAAATTGTATACAATCAATTCATGAAAAAAGAAATTAAAATAAACCCAATAGCGATTATTATTGCTAGGGGTAATTCAGTATCTATTAAAAATAAAAATCTTAAAATAATCAACAAAAAACCTTTATTAGAATGGTCGATTAATCATTGTAAAGAATCAAGAAAAATTAGAGACATATGGGTAAGCTCAGACTCAAAAAAAATTTTAAATTTTGCTCAAAGCAAAGGTGTAAAAATAATAAAACGACCAAAAAAATATTCTCGATCAAATTCGAGTTCAGAGTCTGCTTGGTTACACGCCATTAATCATCTTGAAAAAAAAAAAATTTATTTTGATACTATTCTTGCTCCACAGGTAACCTCTCCTATAAGAGGTAAAAATGATTTTGATAACGCCATAAAAATATTTATATCAAAAAAATTAGACTCCATGTTTTCAGCAACTAAAATTAGAGATCACTTTGTGTGGAAGAAAAAAAATAATTACCTAAAGCCCAATTATGACTATAAAGACAGAAAGCCTAGGCAAAAAATAGCACCAAATTATCTTGAAAATGGTTCATTTTTTATCTTTAATAAATCAAAATTTAAAAAAAATAATTGTAGAATGTTTGGAAAAATTGGATTTTATGTACAAGATAGCTATAAATCATTTCAAATTGATGAGAAAGAAGATCTAATTATTTTAGAAAGTATCATGAAAAATATAAGAAAATTTACATGAAAAAATCTAATTCAAAATATTTAAACTCATTAAAAGAAAATATTAATTTAAAAAAAAAAATTATATCTTTGGATAACAAAGTGTCTGAATATATTGAGATTATATTTAAAACTTTAAAAAATAAAAAAAAAATATTTATTTGTGGTAATGGAGGTTCCGCAGCTGATGCTCAACATCTTTCTGCTGAATTTCTTGTTAGATTGAGACCGGCTGTTAATAGAAGACCCCTACCAGTCATATCTTTGGCATTAGATACCTCTACAATAACAGCTTGTGGTAACGACTATAATTTTGATAAATTATTTGCCAGAAATCTAGAAGCTCTAGCTGATTATGGAGATCTACTTATCTGCATATCGACATCTGGAAACTCAAAAAATATTCTCAATGTTCTAAAAAAGGCAAAGATATTAGGAGTACAAACTTTGTCGTTATTGGGAAATGGTGGAGGAAGAGCAAAAGATATTTCATCTAATAGCATTTTAATACCAAGTTCTAACACTGCAAGAATACAAGAAGCTCATATATTTATTGGACATGTAATTTTGGAGTCCGTTGAAGATAAATTATTAAAGAATGGACTAATTTAGAAAATTGTCTTTTGAAGGATAAATAAGATTTACACAATCTTCACAAGTTTTATTTTTTTTATAATCTCCACTTTTGTGAATTTCTCTAATTTCATTCATTTTTTTTGAATTCCATGCCTCAAATATAGATTTTGTTCTTATTGATCCAAGGTTGAGGTCTTTATTGAAGCTTACACAACATGGATACATGTACTCATTTCTAAATGTAAGTCTTTGATATGGTTGCACACAATTAAATTTGTCTAAAGGCTTATCAACAAATTGATCATCAGTGTAATACTTTTTATATTTTTCTTTATTTGTTGTTGGTGGCATGAATCTTTGTATAGATACTAAATCAACCTTATTCTCCCAAAATTTTATGAATTCATCTACTTCATCTTCATTTTGCTTTATTTTACAAAAACTTACACCTACAACTGGAAGTTTATATCCACCCTTTTCTTTTAATTCCAAAAAATCTAATATATTTCTTTTCACTCTATCTAGTGCGATGCTTCCAACTCTAACGTTTTTATATGTTTCGGCATTAATTGCATCCAAACTAAATCTTATTCTTGTGAGACCTGAGTCCAATATTTGTTGTGCCTTTTTTTTTGGCATCGCTGATCCGTTGTTATTTAACATTATGTCTATGAAACCTTTTTTGTGCGCATAATTAATATATTTATGCAAATCTTTTATCAGAAAAGGTTCGTTATTGCCTTGAGGTGAAAGTGACGGACAGTTATAGTCAGCTCCTTCGTCTACAATCCTTTTAAAGTCATCGAAATTAAGGTCCTCACCTTCGTAATATTCATCAACTTCTTCTTTATGACCAATTATACAATGTGGACATTTGTAATTACACTTCTGGTTCATATCTAATTGTAGAAACATTGGAAAGTCTGTAATCAGTTCAAGTCTATTAACTTTATCCCACTTTTTTCTATATTGAATAAATTTTTCACCTAAAATTTTACCTATTTTATCATTGATGTCTTCTTCAGTTGAAAGATGCCTTACTCTCCCATCAGTTGTATATTGTTTATAGTTTTCTTCTTTGCTCATTTTTTAAATTTTTATTTAGTAATTACCATATGTACGTCCCCACATATTTTTTTTTTATCCAAGACAGACTGTAATTCATCCATAACCTGAATATAATATTTATTCAAGTATTTCATGTAGTTTCGTTTATCATATGGAGCACTATAAGCCAAAATAGCTCTCATTAAATCCATTATATCTGTTCCAAACCACCATTCGCCTAAAACTTTTAGTTTGTATTTTTTTGTTATGAATTTTAATGACTCTTCCGAATATAAATGATTATGAATCCCACCAAGAACTCTTGGATAAAAACTCTGAAAAGCATGTTCTAATATAGTTGATAAAGAAAATGTTGGCACTGAAAAGTATAAATATTTTGCTTTAGATTTTTTAAAATTTTTAAAAATTAAATTTGGCTGTTCCAAATGCTCAATCACTCCCAAAATTGTAATTATTTCCCTATTGCAATTTAGAACATGCGTATATATTTCATCAATGTTAAATTGTTTAATTTTGTTCTTTCTTAACATTTTTTTACCTAAATTTACCATAGTAAGATTAACGTCATATCCTACGGCATCTATTTTCTTATTTTCACATGCTTTTAAAAAATGTCCCGCACCACAACCTAACTCTAAAATTCTTATTTTTTTTTTTAAAACTTTTTGTAAAAATTCTATCTTTGGATTGTATATATTTTTTATTCTTTGGTTATAATTATCGACATAAAATTTTGAAAATTTTGTTCCTTTTGAGTCTTTATACATATAATTATTAAATTTTTTTGTATCTTGATTCATCCCATTTAAGTGACCACAATTCTCACACACAGTGTAGTTTGCAAAATGAGATTTGAAAATTTTTTTTGGTAAATTTACAAAACATACTTTACACTTGTTTCTTTTTGGCTGTTTAGAATAATATTTGTTCCACTCTTGAGCTTGCAATGTTAATTTTTTATCATCCTTTATAAATTTTTTTTTTATATTAAGGATGTCTTTAAAACTTTTTGAATAATAAACTCTTTTAGAAAACACTCTAAATTCTTATAATTATAATAATTTAATGTCAAATTATTATAATACTTCTAAAAAATTTAATTAAATTAGTTTAAATTTTATTTTAATAGTTTATATGATTTAACTTATGAAAATTGCTATAATTGAGAGTGTAGCATCATCGCCCCATTTAGAAACCGCTGGTGAAGTCGCTTTGTCATTAAAAAAAAAAAATAAAGTACATTTTTTCTGGGCTGGATATAACTTACCTTGGAATGACTGGGATTTACCTTTATATCTTAAAATATTTGGTGGTTCATACAAAAAAAAAGTAGATAAATTTAAAAATTCTTTATCAAAAAATGGCATTGAAATAGATGAGCCATTAATAAATATTAATTATAAAAAAATACATAGTTGGTCAAATAATTTTAGAGGTAATCTTAGTTCATTAAAAAAGTATAAGTATGATGATAACCATTTAGGAGCAGGAGCCGCATCATCAATAATATCTTACTTGAAGAATGAAAAAGTTAATACAAAAAAATATAATAAGGAAATCTATCATTTACTTTTTTCAGCTGCAATAGTTTATGAAAGAGCTAAGTCATACTTAAATGAAAACAACTTTAGTAGAATTTATACTTTTAATAACAGATTTGCCACATGTTATCCTATAATTTGTGCTGCTAACAAATTACAAATAAAGACAATTAGACATGAAAGAGGAAGCACTTTAAAAAAATATGAACTATACAAAAAAGATGTACATAATTTAGAGCTAACTAAAAAAAATTTTGATTATTACTGGAGAAAAAATACAAAGTTAAATAAAGTAATTAAGTCAAGAAAATATTTTTATAATAAAATAAAAGGAGTAATTACATCTGATAGATACTCTTCATCATACATTACAGATCAAATCAAGGGATACCTCCCAAAATTACCAAAAAAAAGAATAATTACTTTCTTTACCTCCAGAGATTATGAAAAAGCCTCAATCGTTGATATGGAATTTGATCAATTTAAAGCTTTTAAAAAATTTAATAAGGTGGCTAATAAATTTAAAGATATTCATTTGGTTATCAGAGTTCATCCATCCTTAAGCAATAAAAAAAGCTATGATGATGATGAGTGGATGAAATTTTCAAACAGTAGTACAACTGTGATAAAATCATACGAAAAGTACGACTCATATTCATTATTATTTAAGTCTGACATAGTTTTTACTTATACATCTAGTATAATTGTAGAGTCCTCATTTTTTGGGCTACCCTCAGTATCCCTAGGAGAATTTTGGTGGTCGGGTCTTGGAATAGTTGAAGAGCCAAAAAGCTCTAAAGATTTAAGAAAAATTTTGTCAAAAAAAAAGAAATTTAGAAAATCAAATATGCTCAATTGTTTAAAAATAGCAAATTATTTCTTAAATTATGGTATTAAATTTAAGTATTATTCGCCACAAACATGGACAAATGGAAAGTTTTTGGGAAAAAATATTTCTTGGAAACCAGACTATATTATTTTTCTTGAAAAAATTGGATTTATTAATTTAATAAAAAAATTATTTCATATATTTAGCAAATGATAATTTATTAAAAATAAGCAACAAAATAATGAAAAAATATATTGTTTATATACCCACAGGCTTAAATACTCCTGAGTTTGAAATAATGTTAAGTAAAGCTCAACTTTTAATTGATCAAAAAAAAAATGTTGAAATAATTACATGTGGTGGTGGTAGTGGAAAAAAAATTTATGCGACTTCAAAAAATATTTTTTCATTAAAGTCAATCGATAAGGTTTGCAAGTTTCAGAGAGAAAAAGGTTTTTCAATGCTTAAAGGTAGTTTTAAGTTAACATATACTCCACCACTTATTAATTATCAAAAAAAATTAATAAAATATAAATTTCAGGACAGAAGAAAAATTAATAATATATTTGTCGAAGGTATTGATCTTGGCTCATGTGCATTATCAAGTTATATGAATCAAACTAGAGATGCAGATTTAGATGGGTTACTTGTAGAAAAAACAATAAAGGAATTATTTAATACTTCCTTAAACTTATACTACTTTTTTAAAAAAAAAATTACCAAAAGTCATCATATTTATCTCTTCAATGGTAGAAATAATGAGTATAGACCATTATTGCGATTAGCGACAAAAAATAATATTAAAGTATCAGTTCTTGAATTTTCGGGTGATGGTGAGAGCAATAAAGGTATTAGAGATTTTAAAGATCAATTAGCACAAGATCCACAAACAATAAAGAGAGAGGTAAATAAACATTGGAAAAAGTCAACTAAAACAAATAAGTGTGATCACTATTTTTTATATATAAAGGCAGGAAGAGTTGTTAACGACAAAGCGTCATATGTTTTGAAACAAAAGAAAAATCTTTTACCTAAAAAATGGAATAATAATAAACGAAATATAGTTTATTTTACAAGCTCTCAAGATGAATACTCAGCTCTTGGAGGTGTATTTGATCAAACAATATATAAAGACCAAAATGCTTCTATAAAAATGATAATTAAAGAGTTAAAAAAAAATGATGATAAAAACATTTGTTTATGGATTAGATGTCATCCAAATCTTGAAAAAGTATTTTGGAAATATAATTCAGATGTATTTAAGTTACATGATCCAGATAACAGAATTTATGTGGTAAAACCATCTTCGAAAATTAGCTCTTATACAATGTTAGAAAACTGTGAAAAAATAATTAATTATGCTTCAAGAACAGGTATTGAAGCGGTATATTGGAGGAAACCATCTATAATTGTTGGTAGAGCTATTTTTGATCAGCTTGGTGGAACATATAACCCTAAAAGTCACGCAGAAGCAATTAAATTAATATTAAAAAAAAATTTAAAACCAAAACCAATGTTGGTACCAATTAAATATGCATCATTTTGGGTGGAGGGAGGCTTTAAATATAAATACATGACTGGTTCAATGAGATATGGGTATAAATTTAAAAACAGATCATTAAAGCTCAGCAAAAGTAAAAAAAATCTTTATTTTGTAGGAAAATTTTTAGAATATTATGTTTATAATTTTCTAATTAACTTTAAGTTTTCTTTCTTAAAAAAAATTATGAATAAATAAATATGTTTCAAACATTAAAAAAGTTTTTCTATTTGATGAATAGAAAAATGAAAATTAAGTCTTTAATTATTATATTTTTACAATTCATAGCCGGTATCCTCGAGTTGTTTAGTCTGGCAATGATAATTCCAATAATTCAGGTAATAATAGATCCCACCTCACTTGAGTACTATTATAGTTTCATACCTTTCAATCAAACTATCAAAAGCCTAAGTTATGCAAATTTAATAAATATTATTATAGGTTCTACTGTAGCAATTTACATAATAAAAAACTTATATCTTTTACTTATTCAATGGTATCAGCAAAACTTTTTAAGACAATTCTCAATTCATATTTGCGATAAACTATTTAGTGTTTATTTAAAAAAAAATTTGTTATTTTTTAATGATAGGAATTCTGGAACATTTATAAAAACTTTAGAAAAAGATTCTGAAGGATTAAATAGTCATTTATCTTATGCATTTTCAGTAATTTTGGAAATATTTATAATTATTTCAATTTGTATATTGTTATTTTTTGTACAACCAATCGGAATGATTTTAACGATTCTATTCTACTTAATAGGTGCTTATTTATTCGTATTTGTTTTTAAAAAAAAAACTAAGATATGGTCAATTGAAAGATTTAATATTGAAAATGCTAAATTAAAATATTTAAAAAGTATTGTAGAGTCAATTCGCGATATAAAACTTTTGAATTTAGAAAATTACTATCTATATAATTATAATAATCAAAATAAAAACTATTTTAGAGTAATGATGAAACATTTGGTAATTATTAATACACCAAGACTGTGGATTGAAATCATAACTGTATCTTTAATATTTACCTTAGTTGCGGTCCTCGTTAAATATGAAAATATTATTTCTTCAGATTTACTTCCTATCCTAGGATTATATGTAGGCTCAGCTTTTAAATTGATACCTTCTTTTAATAAAATAATTTCAAGCATACAAGGTTTGAGATTTATTAAACCTGCTATTAATCAATATTATTATGATATTTTGGAAAGCACAAACTACGATAACATTCCGTCAGGCAAAAAAAAGATAGAATTTAACAATAAAATAATTTTTAAAAATATTACATTTTCATATGAAGAGAATATTATATTAAAAAATGTTTCTCTAGAATTCAACAAAGGTGAGAAGATTGGAATTTATGGAGATAGTGGTGCTGGAAAAAGTACATTTTTGGATATTCTATCTGGATTAATCTCACCACAAATTGGAGAAGTATTGGTAGATGGCCAAAATATTAATTTAAATCTACAATCTTGGCAAAAAAAAATTTCTTATTTATCGCAAAGTACAATTTTGATAGATGACACAATAAAAAATAATATATTAATGGGTGATAAAGATAATTATGATAGTCGTTTATACGATAATTGTATAAAAGATGTTAAGCTTGATACTTTCATAAACAATCTTAAAGATAAAGACTCAACAATAATTGGTGAAAGAGGAGCGAAAATTTCAGGTGGTCAAAAGCAAAGGATTGGATTGGCAAGGATTATTTGCTTAAATAGAGATGTATTGATTTTGGATGAATCAACTAATGCAATTGATGAAGAAAATGAAGAAGAAATTTTAAAAAAGATTTGGAAACTTTATAAACATAAGACTATTATAATTGTATCCCACAATAAAAAAAATTTATCTAACTGTGACTCAGTCTACAAGTTTGAAAATTATAAATTAATTAAATTTAATTAGACTTTTTTCCTAAAAAAAGAGAATTGTAGTTTTTTGGTTTATCCTTCAACTTATTTTTCCATATCTCATAGCTATCCCAATTAGAATTTAACTCAGGTCTGCTGAATTCATTAAAATATTCGTGTTTACCGAAAGATGAATTTGAAAAATAAAGTTCAATAATTTGTCGAAAGTCTTTTTTTACAATCTTACCTCTATGTAAACACCTCGTATCAACTATAAAGTTTGTTCCCTTATTTCCTAAAAAAGAATGCTTTGTGTAGATTTTCTTCTCTTTTAATTTATTGTCAGAAATTCTAAAATTATTTTTGTTTTCATAATTTATTTTATCAAATGTAAACATATGGCTGTCTAATAATATTTCAAATGGACCATTTTCTAGAGTTTCAACGTCTGACAAATAAATAAATATTTTAAGATCTCTTATTTTATCAACATCTCTATGCCAAATTTGAGCACTGTATTGATTTAAATCTACTTCATTTTTATGCGGTAGAGTATACCATGATGTTATATCAACTAACTTGGGTTCTACGTTTAAAATTTTTTTCACTACATCAATCCATTTTTGATTTGTAGCAAAATTTGCTACTACTTTATTTGAAAATAAATCTCTTTTTAAAACATCTATCCTAATAATATTTTTCTTTGCTAAATCAGAAAATGTAAAGGCATAATTTTCTAAGTTTTTTTCAGAATCCTGATAATTGTAATTATTTATTTTTCTTTGATCAAAAACTCTCATTTTTGAAATTTCTTCTTTTAAATCTAAGATTTCTTCTTGATTGATTTCTTCTAATTTTAAATATCCATTTCTGAATTTATTGGAGTTTTTATACTTTAAACCAGAAATAAAATAACCTATCAAATTTGTAATTAAACCATTCGAAACTCTATATAGGGATCTCATTAGTTGATATGAAGTATTCTTGTTCACATGAAGATCATTAATTTTTACCCTCAATAAGTCGTAAAAAAACAAACCTATGACTTTCAATTTTTTTAACATTTATAATTTCATAAGTTTTCTAATAATTTTTGACGGAAATACAATAATATCAGAAAAAATTAATAGAACAGATTTTATAATTAGATTTTTGTAACTGTAATAATTATTTATCTTTATTCTTAACTTTCGATCAATCTTATATTTATTTACTTTTTTTAATAATTTATTTTCTTCTAACATATATGTATTTTTATGTTTGTGGCTGTAAATTTGCTTTCCATTAAAGTCTATTCTTAAAAAATGAAAATGAAATATATTATTTAAAAAATAATTACCGTAACCCGATCCCTTTGCATTTTTTAGGGATATCACTATTTTATTATTTAATTTTTTTTTTATTTTATATACAAATGTTTTAAATTTACTATTATTATACTCTTTAATTATTTTGAATACGTTTGTAGGTTCTACAAATTGAGTAATTACTTGTTTAGTAACCGAAGGTGAGGATATAAAGAATAAGAACTTAATTTTTTCATCTAAAAACATATTTTTATAATAATTTTCATACTTATCTTTATTCAAATTTTTTTCAGTATGTATTTTGTTGAATGGTTTAGTACTCAATCCATGATCAGATAAAAAAAAAATAGTGTCTATAAATTTATTATATTTAATCAATTTTAAATTTTTCTTTACTTCTTTAGATGCTTTTTCAAAAGCTTTTAAATGTTGCCTTACATTTCCATCATATACGTTTTTGTTATCATGAAATGACATATCGTGAATAAAATAAAAAATGTTATGATTATTATTATTATAATTTTTAAAGAAATTATTTGATAAAAGAAAATCTTTTAAATTATAACTGGGACTACTTTTTTTTAGACAATATTTATCAAATCTTTTTGCAAAACTTTCATTAAATCTTTTGTAAAAACCATTGATTGGATAGTGAGATTTAGCATTTCTAAAATATATTGTCTTAAAATCCTTATTTTTATAAAAGTCAAGCAAACTTACATGCCTCTTAAACGAGAAATGAATTTCAGGAGCATCACAATAGTTCTCGTATATATCTTTTCCATTTATCATTGAGTATACAGTAGAGTAAGTTTCACCATAACCGTAACAGTTTTTAAAAAAAACAGATCTTTCTGATAATTTATCTATAAAATTTTTTTTTTTTAATTTTTTTTCATATATTTTGCTAAATTCTCTTTTCAAACTAAGTGGACTGAAACCATCTAATAAATAAAATATATGTTTCATAAATGATAAAATATATATAATATTTATTTAATTAGAATTTCATACATGTATTTAGCTACTGAAATAAACTTAGAAAAAAAATTATTAGAGTTGAAAAAAAAGTTCAATTTAAAGGGTATAAAATCTGAGTTTGAGGCTGAAGGGAGTAGTTTTAATGATCTTGCAAGATTAAGAAATATTACAAGTAGAAACAAAGTTAAAGTTTACGTCAAAATTGGAGGAGTTGAAGCAATAAATGATATTTATAAATGTATTGAACTTGGGATAGATGGAATAATCGCACCAATGGTAGAAACTAAATTTGGATTGTCGAAATTTAAAGAGAGTATTGAAAAGTTAAAATTAAAAAAAAAACCCCATTTAAGTATCAATATTGAGACAAAAGACGGAGTTAAAAATATTGATGAAATATTAAATCTATCAAAAAATTTTTTAGATAATATTACTATTGGGAGATCAGATTTATCACGTAGCTATTTTAATAAATCACTTAATCAAGACTCTAATTTTATTACAAAAATAATATTAAATATTGCAGAAAAATCAAAGAGGAAAGGGTTGACTACAACCATTGGTGGTGGTGTGAATTTTTTAACAATTAAAAATTTCAGTAAAATGAAAAATGTTAATATTATAAGTAAAATTGAAACTAGAAAAGTCATTTTACCAACTAATTCTTTTTTGAAAAAAAAAAATGCGTTGAATTCAGCTCTTTCATTCGAAGAGCTTTATATTTTATACAAAAAAGAAATAAATGATTTAATGTTAAATTCTGAACTTAATAGAATTACAAAACTTAAAACGAGAAAGTAAATGAAAAAAATTGTTGCAATTATTCCTGCTCTTGAAAAAAATAAATATTTCAAAAAGGGTGATTTAGAAAAATGGGGAGATACAACTTTATTAGAGTGGAAAATTTTTCAGGCAAAAAAAATTAAATTTATTAATGCATTTTTTGTTTCAACCCCAAGTAAAAAAGTAATAAATATTTGTAAAAAAATAGGAGTCAGCACAATTAAAAGAAAAAAAGAAATGCAATTGCATAATTTGTACGTAGACACAGCAAAAAAATTTCCAAATACTTATATTCTATGGTTAAATCCAACTTCACCGTTTCTGTCTCCAAAAATAATTAATAATTTTATTAAATATTTTAAAAAAAAAAAAAAATATAAATCTGCAATTTTGACTAAGAAAGAAAAAGAATATTTTTTTTATAAAAAAAAATCTATAAATTTTAACTCAAGTAAAACTGTTATTTCAAGAAACCAGATATTGCCTTTAGAGAAAGTTTCGAACGGTGCATATTTAATAACCTCAGAAAATATAATAAAAAATCAGAGCCTTATAGGTGATAAACCTTTATTTTATCCTATTGATTGGCTTTCATCTCTTGAAATCAAAACTTTAGACGAAGTGGACAGTTTTAAAATCTTATTTGAGAATTATTTGAGAAATGAAATATGAAAAACATTTTAATTACAGGCGGTGCTGGATTTATTGGAATAAACCTTATTCTATCTTTAAGAATTAAAAATAATATTTATGTAATTGATCTTCCGAAAAAAATAAAAAAAAATCGTAAAATTTTAAAAGACTGTAATGTCATAAAGAGCGATATTTCTTATAAAAAAACATTTGATAAATTACCAAAAGTTAAATTTGATAAGGTGTTTCATCTAGCAGCTAAGACATCAATTAAAATGGGTGAAGAAAATCCTGAGGATTGTTTTAAAACAAATATCAATGGTACTAAAAATTTATTTGATTGGTGCAAAGTAAATAAACCAAATACTGTGATTTTCACTTCCTCAATGGCAGTTTATGGTCCCAACTCAAGAAACATTAAAGAAAGTGATAATTGTGACCCTATCTCTTTTTATGGAATGTCCAAGTTAATTGGAGAAAAAATATTACTTAAACTTGTTGAAAAAAATATAAATGTAAGGATTTTTAGATTATTTAATGTTTATGGACCAGGTCAAAATTTTGATAATCTTGTTCAAGGCATGCTATCTATTTATTTAGCACAAATTTTAAAAACAAAAAAAGTTTTAGTCACAGGAAGTTTAAATAGAGCAAGAGATTTCATTTTTATAGATGATGTGGTAAAAGCAATTACTTCCACAAAAAAAAAATTAAATAATGATATTTTTAATGTTGGAACTGGAACTCCAGTTAAAGTTAAAAATATAATTAATTTATTATTTAAAATTACAAAAACAAAACCAAAAATAATAATCGCGCAAGGACATGCTGGAGACACAAATATATCTTATGCAAATATTAATAAAATAAAAAAAATAATTAGTTTTAAAAAACAAACTCAAATATTAACAGGAATAACTAAAACTATAGATAATTTTTATACAAAAAAAATATGAATATAATAGCTCTTTTAACTGGTAGAGGACAAAATACTTTCAAAAATAAAAATTTAAAAAAAATTTTAAATAAACCTGTCTTGTATTATCCATGTATTGAAGCAAAAAAATCTAAATATATAAATAAATTTTTCGTATCAAGTGAAGACAAAAAAATTTTAAAAGCTGCACATAGATATGGGTACAAAAAAATAATTCGTCCAAAAAATTTATCAAATCCTAATTCAAAACATATAGATGTCTTAAAACATGCATTAGGTGAACTTCATAAACAAAGTATAAAACCTGATATACTAATTGTATTACTTGCAAATGCGCCAATTATTAAAAAAAAATGGATAGATGATTGTATTAACATAATTAAGAAAAATAAAAAAATTACTTCTGTTGTTCCTGTTATAAAAAATAATGATAATCACCCTTTGAGAGCAAAAAAAATTGTAAATGGATTTTTAAAAAGCTATATTATAGAAAAAAATTCATCATCTAATAGACAAGAATTAGAAAGTTGTTATTTTTTATGCCATAATTTTTGGGTAATAAAGACAAGAGAAATATTTAAAAATAACGGTTATAGCCCTTGGAATTTTATGGGTAAAAGGGTCAAGAGTTATGTAATTAGTAGATCAATTGATATTCACGAAAAGGAAGATCTCGAAATTGCTAAACTATTTATGAAAAAAATCTAAATACAAATACCAAGTTAATGATTAATGGTGTAATAAAATAATTAATAATTAAAAATTGTGATTAATACTAAAAAAAATCTAAAGACAGTCTATGTTGGTGTTGCAGCAGATATTGTTCATAAAGGTCACATTAACATCTTTAAAATTGCAAAAAAGTATGGAAAAGTGATAGTAGGTTTGCTTACCGATAAAGCCATATCGTCTTACAAAAACTTTCCATATTTAAGTTATGAACAACGCAAAATTGTTATAGAAAATATTAAGTTTGTTGATCAAGTTGTGCCACAAGATACTCTTGATTATGTTGATAATTTAAAAAAATATAAACCTGATTATGTAGTACATGGTGATGATTGGAAAAAAGGTATACAATCTAAAACTAGGCAAAGAGCCATACAGACATTAAAAAAATGGTCAGGCAAACTTATTGAACCAAAATATACTGAAAATATTTCATCATCACTTATTAAAAAAAAAATTAATAAAATTATATCAATTCCAAATAATAGAGTTTCAATATTACAAAGATTAATAAAGGCAAAAAATATTGTTAGGATTTTAGAGTCACACAGTGCCTTAACTGGACTAATTATTGAAAACTTAAGTATAAATAAAAAAGGTAAAAATTATGAATTTGACGGTATGTGGTCTTCCAGTCTTACTGACTCTGCAACAAAAGGTAAACCAGACAATCAATCTTTGGATTATTCGGCTAGAATATCGAGCTTATCAGAAATAATTGATAGAACAAGTAAACCAGTATTATTTGATGCAGATAATGGTGGAAGAATAGAGCACTTGCCATTTTTGGTCCGATCTTTAGAAAGATTAGGTGTCTCAGCAATCGTTATTGAAGATAAAATTGGCCTTAAGAAGAACTCCTTATTTAAAAACCAAAAAGGTGTAAGTCAAGATAGCATTCAATCATTTTGTAAAAAAATTAAAAAAATAAAAGAAAAAAGATATTCGAATGATTTTTTAATTACTGCAAGGATAGAAAGTTTTATTCTTAATAATGGTTTGAAAGATGCTTTAAGAAGGGCTAACGCTTATTCAAAGGCTGGAGCAGATCTAATTCTCATACACAGTAAAAGCGATACACCAAAAGAAATTTTTAAATTTGCTAAAATTTTCTCTAAAAGCAAAAACTATAAACCACTTGTTGCAGTTCCTTCAACATACTCTAAAACCCATGAAAAAGAACTAATCAAAAATAATTTTAAAATTGTAATTTACGCAAATCATCTTTTAAGATCATCTTACCCAGCAATGGTAGACTCTGCAAAAAAAATTCTTTTATCAGGAAGAAGCTTTGAAATAGAAAAAAAAATAATTCCAATAAAAGAAATTATTAATTTAATAGAAAATGATTAAGGTTGATAATTTTCTTAAAATCTTAAACAAAAATTCCATAAATTTTTATACAGGAGTTCCCGATAGTTGTTTAAAAAATTTTACACAAGAATTGGATAAATTGGACAAAAATAAGCATATTATTGCTGTTAATGAGGGATCAGCTGTCTCTCTTGGTATTGGTTACTATTTATCCACAAAAAAAATACCGTGTATTTATATGCAGAATTCTGGATTAACAAATGCGTTTAATCCAATTATATCATTGGCGCATCAAAAAGTTTATAGAATTCCAATGTGCTTAATCATAGGCTGGCGTGGTGCACCAAACGAAAAAGACGAACCTCAGCACAAGGTTAAGGGAAAAATTACAAGAGAACTTTTAAGACTTCTAAATATCAAATATCTAGAATTAAAGACAGAGACCGATTATAGAAAATTAAGTAAAATATTAAGATTTTGTTTAAAAGAAAAAAAAATAGTTGCGATATTAATTAGAAAACAAATTCTTATTAGTAAAAAAAAAAATCCTTCAATAAAAAGAAGTGGCAAACTGATACAAAAAGAAAAATTCTATTTTTATTTATTGAAATTAATTAATAAAAATTCTGCAATAATTTCATCAACTGGTTACACTTCAAGGGAATTAATATTTATAAGATCAAAGTATAATCTAAAAAAAGGTAAGGATTTTTACTTAGTTGGAGGAATGGGACATACGGCATCAGTAGCAGGTGCTTATTCAATCTTTAAAAATCGACAAACAATTTGTTTGGATGGTGATGGATCTTTGTTAATGCATATGGGATCAATAAAAACTGTAGCAGATAATACTGGTAAGAATTTTAAATATATTTTATTAAATAATAATTCACACGAGTCAGTTGGTGGTCAGACTACAAATGCTAATTCAGTCGATTTTAAAAAATTATCAATTAGTCTTGGTTTTAAGAAATATTTAAAAATTAATAGCAACATAAAACTAAAAGAAAATTTAAAAAGTATTTTAAATTCCAGAGGTCCAGTATTTGCCGAGGTAAAGATTGGAAGTTCCATAAAAGAAAAGCTTCCAAGACCAAAAAATCTATTTAGTATAAAAGATGAATTTATAAGTTAATATTTATGAATAAAGAACTTAATAAGTTAATCTCAAATAAAAAATATAATAAAATTTTTATTCTTTGTGGAAAAAAGTCGTTTAAAAATACAAATGCTAAAGAATATTTTTTACAGTCGTTTAAGAATAAAAAATTAAAAATATTTTATAAAAAATTGCTTTTACCTGAATTTAAAGAATTAAAAATTATATCAAAAAATCTAAAAAAATTTAAACCTGATTTGTTACTTGCTGTTGGTGGAGGTTGTGTTCTTGATTATGCTAAAATAGCAAATGTTATAAATATAAATTTTAAATCTGGTAAATTAATAAAAAATAGTGAACATCCCGTTACTAACAAATTTACAAAATTAGTTGCAATACCAACGACTGCAGGCTCAGGCGCAGAAGTAACTTCAAATGCAGTAATATATTTAAACGGTATAAAATATTCTATAGAGCATAAAAATTTAGTACCAGATTATTTTTTTTTAGTTCCAAAATTTATTATTACCACCCCAAAAAAGATAAAATCTTCTGCTGGGTTTGATGCATATGCTCAGGCAATAGAATCCTTATTAGCAGTTAAATCTAATGAAATAAGTGTTAAATATGCAATTAAAGGATTAGAGAAAGTTAATTTAAATTTGGTAAATTATTATAATAATCCAAATCTTAAAAACTCGCTGAACATTGCCAAGGGAGCAAATTTTTCAGGCAAGGCAATTTCTATTTCAAAAACTACTCTACCTCATGCCATATCATATCCGTTTAGTTATCATTACAATTTAAGTCATGGACATTCCGTTTCACTATTTTTTGAGAAACTCATTAGGTACAATTTTGAAAACATTTCTAAATCCAATACAAATTTTGATTTAGGTAAACGGTTCAAAATAATATTTAAAATATTGAAAGTGAGAAATATAGATGGTTTTATTAAAAAAACTTTAGAATTAAAAAAAAAAATAGGTCTAGAAGATAACCTTAAAAAATTAAATATAAATTTAGATAATGACAAAAATAAAATTTTAAAAGGTATAAATTTTTTAAGATTAAATAATAATCCTATTAAAATAACACCAGAAAAAATATTTAGAATATTAAAAAAGTAAATATTTAATGGATAAAACTAATTATAAAATACTTTTCTTTATAAATACACCTACATCATATCAATTGGATTTTTTTTCTGAACTAAAAAAATTTTGTAATTTAAAGATTATATTTTATAGCAAAAATTATACAAATTATAAATTTGATATCAAAAAACAAAAAAATTTTTTTTTTTCTTGAAAATAAACCACAGCCCATTTTTCAAATAAAAAAAATTATTTATAATTTCAAACCTGACTTCACCATAATAGGAGGCTATAGATTAAAATATTTAAATAAGATTATTCAATTTACGAAAGCTAATAATAAAAAATATTTTTTTTGGTTAGAGAGAATAAACCCTGCAAAAAAATTAAAATTTAAATTAGTTAATTATTTAATTAAGAATAAAGTTAAAAAAAGTGATGGTTTATTTTGTGTTGGAAATATTGCAAAAAAAAATTACCGTAACTTTAGTAACAATGTATATAATTTACCTTATTCAATAAATATTAATAAGTTTAGGAATAAAAAAAAATATTTTTTAAACAAAAAGATAAATTTTTTGTTTGTTGGTCAATTGATAGAACGTAAAGGTATAAATATAATATTAAACTCTCTTAGAAATTTAAATCTTTCAGATAAAAATAAAATTACATTTACTATAGTTGGTGATGGACCTTATAAAAAAAATATTATTAATCTAAAAAAAAATTTTAAATTTATTAAATACAAATCTTTTTTAAATCAAAAAAAATTAATACCAATTTTTTTAAAAAGCGATGTATTTATATTCCCATCAATTTTTGATGGTTGGGGAGTAGCCCCAATTGAAGCCATGGCATCAAAAATGTGTATTATTATTTCAAAAAATGTTGGTATGACTGAGATCTTAAATAAAAATAGATCAAAAATAATTAATTATTCGTCCCAAGATTTATCAAGCGCAATGAAAAATATGATTTATAGTCCTTTAAATATTATGAAAGATGGTAGTGATAATTATAAATTAATAAAATATTCGTTATGTAATGTTAAATATTCTACAAAATATTTTTTAAAATATTTGAAAAAGATAAAAAAATATTGATGAAATTTATTAAAAATTTTTCACTAACTATAATATCATTATTTCTTTCATTACTTATTTTGGAAGTATTTTTAGTTTATTTTATGCCACAAGCAAGAAATAGTAGTTGGAGAGTACAAGACGAAAGTGGATCTTTCTTTAATATTCAAAATGGAAAAGCTCAACATGAGTTTATTGGAAAAAAAGAAAAAATATCAGTAAATTATAAATTTGGAGAGTTCCATAATAGAATTTATAAAAATTTTGAAACAGTAGATATTGCAAAAAAAAAAATATTAATACTTGGTGACTCAAATATATTTGGTTGGTTATTAGAAGACGATGAAACTTTTGTTTTACAACTACAAGAATTATTTAATAAATATTATTTTGTAAATGCATCGGCAGGAGGATGGAGTGATGTTGATATGTATAATTACTTAAAAAAAAATTGTTCCAAAGTTGAGCCTGAATTTATCATACTATTTTTAGAGATAGATAGGTCTATAAGTACCAATGCAATTTATTTTGATAAAGAAAAAAAATTAAATTTTAAAAAAATACCAGTTAATAATTTAAAGAAGTATTTAAATAATAAATATTTATATAATTTTCTGTCAGAAAATTCGCATTTATTTCAAATTATCAAAACACTTTATGTAAACTTAAGCAATGAGAATTATATTAATTTTGTAAAAAAAAATAATACAAATACAAAAAAAGTAGAAAAAAAAATTAATAATAAAATTGATTATAATCAAAAGTTGGATCTATTTTTTGAATTAATTAATTTAATTCAGTATGAAGCTGAAAAATGTAAATCAAATATTATCTATATTGACAGGGGATGGTATAAAAAAAAACAAAACTCTAAAATTAAGAATTTGGTATTTGAAAAATTTTATAATTTAAAATTAAAAAATGAAATTAACTTTATAAGCTTATATCATAAGATGAGTGGATTAAGAATAGACATTAATAAGTATTTGCTAGAAGAGGGTCATCCCAACAGCAAAGCTAACAAATATAAATTTAAAATCCTAGCAAAAGAGCTTAAAAATTATTTACTATAATGAAAAAATTGTTAATAGATGCAATAAGCACAAGTTCTGGTGGTGCAATAAACCATTTAAAAATTATATTAAATAATTTTCGGAAACAAAATTATTTTGAAGTTGTAGATGTTTTTTTGCCTGAAAGTACAAAAAAAAGAATGCCCAAAATTAAAAATATAAATTATATTTGTCCAAAATTCTTTTTAGGTAATCTTTTTTTAAGAATAATTTGGCAGATATTTGTTTTAAACTTAATAATAATAAAAAATAATTATCATTGTATTTTCGTGACTGGAAGTTCGCATTTAATCCTAGCAAAACCTGTTGTTACTATTAGCCAAAATTTGCTACCATTCACACCATCGGAAGTAAAAAAATATTTTTTATCTTTCTTTTATTTAAAACTTAAAATTCTATACATAACTCAAAAATTTTCATTTAAGTTATCCCAAGGAGTTATATTTTTACATAATATTTCAAAAAATATAATTTTACGTGAAATAGGTGAAATTAAAGGTGAAAAAAAAATTGTAGCTCATGGTTTAAATACTTCTTTAAAAAAAAAAAAATATAGGAATAAAAAATATCGTTTAATATATGTTTCAAATATCGATTTTTATAAAAATCAGATTTTTTTACTAAAAGCTATAGACTTTTTCCTTGAAAAAAACCCAGAGTTTAAAAAGGATTTAAATGTAGAGTTTTTTGGTTCATATTATCGACCAGCTCTGAATGAATTCAACTCATATTTGGCAAAAAAAGTTAAAAATAAAAAAAACTTTAAATATTATGGACTTAAGAGTTCAAAATTTATTTATAATGATCGCAAAGGTATTGATACAATATTTTTATTTGCTTCAACATGTGAAAATTTTTCAGTTTCATTGATAGAGGGCATGTCTAGAGGATATCCCATATTATGCGTGAATAAGCAGCCAATGAAATCTGTTTTGGGATCTGGGGCTGTATTTTATAGACATGAATCTATATCTAGTTTCTACGACAATTTGAGCAAAATAATATTTTCAAAAAAAAAACAAAATATTTTATCTAGTAAAGTATATCTGAGATCAAAAAAATTTAATGATAATAACATGGCAAAAAAAACATATAGTTTTTTAATAAAAATTTCAAAAAAATATGAACAATAAATATATTTTAGGATTAAATATCTATCATGGCGATTCGAGTGCATGTTTGATAAAAAATGGTGAGATAAAATTTGCAATCGAAGAAGAAAGGGAAAATAGAATAAAACATTGGGCTGGCTTACCTCTTAAATCAATAAATGCTTGTCTAGATAGTGAAAAAATAGAGTTTTCAAATTTAAGTTATATTGCTGTGAACACCAATTCATATTCTAACATTTTTAAAAAATTTCAATATATAGTTTCAAAACCCCAAAATTTTGATATTTATTTCAAAAGATTTCTCGCTAAAAGAAAAAAAATCACATTTAAAAAAATTCTTAATGATGAATTTGGTGTAAATAAAAATTTAGTTATTAAATTTTATGATCATCATCTTTGTCATCATGCATCATCATTTTTTCCAAGTGGGTTTGATAAATCATTATTAATTTCAACAGATGGCTTTGGTGATTTTGTAAGCACAACTTCAGGTGTTGGAATAAAAAATAAAATTAAATTTGGTCACAAAGTTTATTTTCCTCACTCATTAGGAATATTTTATCAAGCTTTAACTCAATTTTTAGGTTTTAAAAAATATGGGGATGAATATAAGGTTATGGGTTTATCAGGTTATGGTTATGATAAATATAAAAAAGAAATAGATATTTTAATTAAATATGAGAATAATTCTTTCAAATTAAATTTGGATTTTTTTCAACATCATAATTCAAATATTGATATGAAATGGGAAAATGAGGCACCAAAATCAGGTAATTTGTATAGCAATAAAATAAAAAATTTATTCGAATATGACTTTGAAAATAATGATATCAATCAAAATCACATGAATCTAGCTCACTCAATTCAAAAAAAGTACGAAGAAATTATTTTAAAATATATAAAATATTTTAAAGATTATTATGAAGCAGATTATTTATCTTTATCTGGTGGGTGTGCAATGAATTCTTTAGCAAATAGAAAAATTATTAATGACTTAGGGTTTAAAAAAATATTCATTCCGCCTGCCCCTGGAGATGCAGGAGGTGCAATTGGAGCCGCATTACTCTGTTATAATGAAATTGAACAGATTAATTATAATAAATCGTTGTCATCGCCTTATCTTGGAAGAAAATTCACAAATGAGTTAATTGAAAAAACTATTTCTAAAAAATTAGATGAAAATAAGAGTAATGAACAAATTAATTTTAAAATCGTAGCCAATACAGATAAATTAATAGGTGAAGTATCCGAAAAAATTTATGAAAATAATATAGTTGGCTGGTTTCAAAATAAAATGGAGTGGGGACCAAGAGCACTTGGTAACAGATCAATATTAGCCAATCCATGCACTGAAAATATGAAGGAAATTATTAACTCAAAAATTAAATTTAGAGAAAAATTTAGACCATTTGCTCCGTCTATAATGAGAGATAAAGTTAATGAATGGTTTGAAAGAGATATTGAGGTTCCTTATATGAGTACAGTTATGAATATTAAGACTGATAAAAAAAATAAAATACCCGCTGTAACTCATGTTGATGGAACTGGAAGATTGCAGACAGTAGATGCGGATACAAATGAATTGTATTACAATTTAATTAATGCTTTCTATAAAATTACTAATGTACCAATATTACTAAATACATCATTTAATGAAAATGAGCCAATCGTTAATACGCCTGGAGAAGCTATAGATTGTTTTTTAAGAACCAAAATGGATATATTGGCAATTGGCAACTTCATTTTACATAGAAGTAAATAAATTTCATGAAACGAAATAAAATTCTTATCAGTATATGGTCTGATCCTTCAATGTATATTAACCTCATGTTTTTAATTAATTATTTATTAGATAAGAATTATGAAATTATTTTAGTCTGTAAAAAAATAGATAATATTAAAGATTTTAATTTTTTTGTAAAAAAAAATTCAAATTTATTCGTAAGACAAACTAATCTGGATGGTAGGCTGGGTTATTTAAAATTTTTTTTTTTAAAATTTTCGTATTTAATAAAAAAAACTCCAAAAATAATAATTTCAATTAATTTTATATCATTATTTTTTACTTTTTTTTTACCATCAAAAAAAATAAAATTAATATATTATAATTTTGATTTTGATTTAAAAAAAAAATATAATAATTTAATAGAAAAAAATCTAATAAAAAAGTTTCACTATGTTATTTTACCATCTAAGTCTAGACTCAATTTATATAAAAATAAATTTAAAAGAAAAAATAATATTTTTTTTCTAAATAATTGCTTTTCTAAAAGATTCAAAATTAATAAATTTAAAAATGATTATAAATATAATAAAATAAAATATTTAGTTAGGTTAGGTTCTTTCAGTAGCTCACATGCATTAAAAGAAATTGCATTATCTACTAAATATTGGAAAAATAATATTTATCTTATTATGGCTGGCAAATCATATGATGGATATTTTGAAGAGCTAAAAAAATTTATTAAAATAAAAAAACTAAATAAAATAAAATTATATAAAAATATAAATTATCACAAATGGTTCAAATTTTTAGCTAACGCTATAGCTGGATTTGCATTATATGATCCAGTTAATACAAGTCATAATCACATGGGTGGAACATCTCAAAAATTAAATAATTACATATTCTATAATTTACCCTCAATAATTACAAAAAATAAAGATTTTAATTCGTTTAATAAAAAATACAAAACATCCAAAACTGTAGATAACAACTATAAAGAGATAGCTAAATGTGTAAATAAAATAATTAATAATAAAAAATTGTACATAAAATTAAAAAATAATAATAAAAATGCATTTGAAAAAGAATTTAATTTTGAAAAACAAATAGAAAAAATAAAAAAAATATTTATCTAATTCATAATGCAAAAAAAAATTGTCTTTGTTTCTACGCATCCTATTCAATATCAAGTTCCAATATTTAAAAGATTATATAAAAGAAATAACCAATTTCTGGCATATTTTGACAAAAGGATAAATAAAAACACATTGATTAATGATCATGGATTTCAAAAAAAAATTAAATGGGGCAAAGAATTAACAACAGGTTACAAATATGAAATTTTTAAAAAAAATAAAAATTTTTTTATAAATAGTTTTAAATTATACAATATTTTAAAAAGTAAAAAAATAGATTATATTATTTTATCTGGTTGGAATAACCTATTCTATAAAACAACATTTATATTAGCTAAAGTTCTTAAAATTAAATTAATTTTAAGATGCGAAAATAATTTTAGTGAGACACATGTTATAAAAAAAAAAATAAAAATTCTTTTCTTATCTTTTTTTTTCAAACATTTTTTCAAATTTATTGCTATAGGAAAAAAAAATAAACAAATGTATATGGATTGTGGTATATCAGAAAAAAAAATATTGAAGTCAAATTACAGCATAGATAACAATTTTTTTAATGATAAGAAAATGTCGAAGACAAAGAATGTATATTTAAAGAAACTTTATGATGTTAATAACAAAAAAATCTTTCTCTTTGTAGGTAAGTTTATTAAAAGAAAAGGTTTAAACGTTTTATTAAATTCAATTATTAATCTAAAAAGTAATTCCAATTTTATTAACAATTCAATGTTTTTACTAATTGGACAGGGGCCTGAATTAAATAATATTAAACAATTTATAAAATCTGAAAATTTAAATAATGTAAAACTAATTAATTTTCAAAGTCAGAAAAATTTAAAATATTTTTATAAATTTTCAAATTTTTTAATATTGCCCTCTTACTATGAAACCTGGGGACTAGTTGTAAATGAGGCGATGGCAATGGGCAAACCGTCTATAGTTTCAAAGAGTTGCGGATCTGCTAATGATTTAGTTATTAATAATAAAAATGGTTTTATATTTAAAAAAGGTAACTCTCTGGCTTTGTCAGATATAATAATAAAAGTTTTCAATGACAATGATATTGAAAACAGATTGCAAAAAGAAGTAATAAAAACTCAAAAAATGTTTACTATAGCTAGGAATGTAGAAGATATTTTAAGAATTTGTAAGTGAAAAGAAATATTTTGATAATTGGAAATTCTCATCCCTCATCAATTGAGAATATGTTTTACCACAGTTTTAAAAAATTAAATCTAAAGGTTAATTTTTTAGATCCAAATCTTAGTTTAAAAAATTTTCAAAGAAACAAATTTTATTTTAAATTATTTAAGAAAGATTACTATAAAGCGTACAATGCAGTTCTTTATCAAAACCTTCAAAAAAAATACTTATCAAATATTATATTTTTTTTTAAAGGTGAGAATTTGAATAAAGAATTAATGAAAAAAATAAAAAAATTCAAAGATAATATTTATATCAATTTTTACACAGATAATCCATTTTATAAACAATCTAAGGATTATCAATTAATTAAATTTTTTGATTTTTATTTTACCTGGTCAAGAAATACTAAAAAAAAAATAATTACTAAAAAATTATTAAAAAAAAATAAAGTGCATTATATTCCTTTTGGATTTGATAGTAGATATAGAAAAAAAAGTAATTATCTAAACTCAAGCAACGGAAGGTACCTTTTTTACGGATCATGGGATAAACAAAGAGAGAGACTAATTGATAGTTTACAATTAAATAATATAGATATTTATGGCAATGGATGGGAAAATTCAGAATTGTCTTTTAAGTATAACTATAAGATCTATTTTGAAGATATTTATGGCCAGAAATTATCTAATTTAATAAATAAGTATCATGCTGTAATTAATTTAAATAGGCCTCAAGTATTAAAAGCCCACAACATGAGATTGTTTGAAGTTACTGGATATGGAGGGTTAATTGTGACTAATGAAACAGAGGAAACCCTTTCTTTTTTCAAAAAAAATGAGGAAATAATTACTTATAAAAATAATAGAGAATTAAAAGATATAGTTAAATCTGGAATAAAAATATCTGATATTAAAAGAATGAGGAAAAAAAGTTTTATAAAGTCAAAAAAACATTCATATGAAAACAGGTGTAAAAAAATTTTGAAAATATTAAATAATGATAGATAGTAAAAATTTAAAAGTAACTTTAAATTATTTAGCTTTAATAATAAATATTAGCTTGATAAGTTATTTTTTTTTTTTAATACATTTGTATATTTTATCAACAAAGACTTACTAATAATTTTGATAATTATATCATTAATTATACCTTCAATAACATATTATCTAGATAATAAAGACTATTCGTATTTACCTTTGGGGGAAATAATATTAATTTTTTTTTTAATTGCTTATTTATCAATTTTCTTATTTGATCAGAATTATGTAGTCAGGTCATACACATGGATGTTGAATGATTTATCAGAGGAAGAAACTAAAGTATTTTATGAATTATTTTATAATAACTTTTCATACTTTAAATATTTCTATTTTTCAATTATCTCGTTTTATATAGGTTTTTTAGTCATGAAAAAAGTGAAGAATTTCAATGGTCTTATTTCAGATAATTTTGAAAAATATTTTAGATTTTCTGAAAATGATTTATTTATTATTGGATCTTTTTTTTTATTTATTAAACTTATATTCTTTCTTTTTCCAGAAATTAATAATCTAATTTTAGTTGGTAATTTTAAAAGTATAATATTTTTATTTTATATTTCATGTCACTGGACATACTTTTTAAGTGTAAAAAAAAATTATCTAAAAAAAATTTTTATAATAATTTCTTTTATAGTATTTTTTTTTATAGATATAGTTGAAACTGGATCTCAAATTGGTATTACTTTGATGCTCATATCAATAGTTTTAATATTTTGGTTGATTAAGCGTAAAATATTCTTTTTTGGAATTTTTTTAATTTTATTTAATTTTTATTTTTTCCAAGATATCAAAATTGAGTATAGGGAAAGTATCAAAAATATTAGAGAAGGACTAAGACTGCCCATATTTAAAATAACAAATTATAAAGATAGTATTTTAAATAATATTAAGCTTATTGCAAAAAATGATTTAGAAAATAAAAACAATGTTTCTAATGTAAGATTAACAATTTCAAGTTACGCATATCACAAAGTGTTAGATTTAAAGTCTAAAAATCAATTGGAATTAAAAGAGGGTAGAACTTATCAGAATTTAATTTTCTTTCCTATCCCTAGATTTCTTTGGGAAAAAAAACCTGTCGCCTCATATGGTATTGAATTTGGTTTAATTACAAAAATCGGAAGAATTAAATCACCAACATCTATAAATTTGTCTTGGATCACAGAGGCTTTTTGGAATTTTGGCAATTTATTTTTTATTCCAATGATAATTAAAGGACTCTTCATCGGTTTTTTATCTAAAATAATCATTTATAAAAGAAATTCTATAATTTCTATAGCTTGGGTTGCCTCTATAATTCACTTAGTAATTCCAGAAACTAATTTTGCAATTATGTCAGTTTCCCTTATTTATCAATTTATTTTTTTAATGATATTTTTAACAATATATAAATTTTTTTTTAAAAAGTGAAAAAAATACATATATTTATTAGAAAAAAAAATTCTTCCTTCCACCAAAGTGTTGAGAGATTCGCTACCCAATTAAAACAAAATATTAAAGATAAAAATTTAAAAATAAAAATAATTAAATGCCCAGTTATTAGTGTAGGTATTTTTAATAGAATTTATCTAATAATTTGGGCTTTTTTTAAACAAGGTGATGTAAATCATATTTGTGGAGATATAAATTTTATCTCTTTATTCTTAAAAAAAAAAAAACAATTAACACTTTTCTAGATTGTAGATTATTATATAATTTTAAAGGTATAAAAAAAGTTATATATAAATTTTTTTGGTTTCAAATTCCATTAAATAAATCCTATATAAATACATTCATCTCAGATTTTACAAAAAAAGAAATAAGAAAATATATACCAATCCATAGATTTAAATTTGTAGTAATTCCAATACCTCTTGTTCAAAAATATTGTTCAAATATAGATCATAAAAAAAAAAAGATATTAATTATAGGTACTGAAACTCATAAAAATATAAAAAATTCTTTAAAAGCATTGTCCAACTTACCTATCTCACTTTTTATAGTAGGTAAGCTTGATAAAGAAAGTATAAAATTAATAAAAAATAATAATATAGAAACTAAAAATTATGTAAATATAAGTAACAGAGAATTAAATAATATTTATCAGACATGTAATATTTTGCTAATGCCATCATATTATGAAGGTTTTGGCATGCCAATATTAGAAGCACAAATTTCATCAATGGCAGTTGTTACTAGCAATAAAGAACCTATGAATAAAGTGGCTGGAAAAAACTCAGTATTGGTAAAACCTGATAAAGTCTTATCAATAAGAAAAGCAATTTTAAAATTAATTAAAAACAAACGTTTTTTTAAGAAACTATCAAAATTGGGAAAAAAAAATGCTCTAAAGTATGATGGCAAATTGGTATCAAATAAATATAAGGAACTATATCTTAAAATATTAAAAAATGAGAATAGCTAATTGTTTAATTTGTAAAAATAAGAAATTAAAGAAGTACTTGAGTCTTGGTAAGCAGCCTTTAGCGAACAACTTATCGATAAAAACTACAAATAAAAAATACCCACTTGAAATATTCTATTGTAAAAAATGTTACCATAGCCAATTAGGATATGAGGTAAATAAAAAAAAACTATTCTCAAAATATCTATATTTATCTTCTCAAAGCAAAACACTAAAAAATCATTTTGATAAAGCAGCAGAAAATTATATTAAAAAGTTTAAATTAAATAAAGAGTCAAAAATATTTGACATAGGATCTAATGATGGAATTGCCTTAAACTACTTTAAAAAAAAAAATTTTTTAAATTATATAGGAATAGAACCAGCAAAAAATGTAGCAAAAATAGCAAATAAAAATGGAATTAAAACTATAAATAGTTTTTTAAATAAAAAACTTGCAAAAAAATACTCTGCTACAGCTGACCTTTTATTGGCATCAAATGTATTTGCGCACAATAAAAATATCAGTCAATTAGCAGATCACATGATTAAAGTAATTAATGAAGATGGTATTATAGTTATTGAAGTACAATATTTAATCTCAATGTTGAAATATAATTTATTTGACAACATCTATCATGAACATATTCATTTTTGGTCAGTTCATTCCCTAAACAATTTATTTACAAATAAAGGTTGTTCAATAATCGATGTAGAATTAGTTGATACACATGGTGGATCAATAAGAGTATATGTAAAAAAAAAAAAAAATATAAAAAGTAGGAATTTAATTAGACTTCTTGATAAAGAAAAAAGATTTGGAATATTTAAAGTGATAACTTATAAGACATTCAAAAATAACCTGAATAAAAAAAAAAAGAAATTTATAGATTTCCTAAGTGTAAACAAAAATAAAAATTTAATTGGTTATGGAGCTGCTGCGAAAGCAACAACAGTATTAAATTATCTCAATATATCTGATCAAATTAAATACATAATTGATGATAATAAAATAAAACAAGGTAAGTATATTCCGGGTACAAAAATTAAAGTAATAAATAGAAGTAATTACAAAAATGAAATAGATTATTTAATTGTGTTTGCGTGGAACTATTTTAACGAAATAAAAAAAAAGATTAAATACGCTAAAAAAATCATATCAATCAGAAATTTTTTCTAATATATGCTTGTTAATATAAAAATTAAATTTTTATATTACTCCTTAATTATGTATAAACTAAATATTATTAACTCATGAGAACTATAATTATAGGAAAAGAAAGTTTATTAACTAAATATTTAAAATCTAATAACAAATCTAGTATAGTTTTTCCTACCAGAGATAAATCTGATTTAAATAATGTCGTAAATTTTATAAATAGTTCAAAATTAAAAGTTAATATAATTCTAAATAATTTTTATCCGTCTGCATATATTAACAAAATTACTCCTAAAAAATACCTCAATTTTTATAATCAATCTATTATTTTTAATGCTCAGTTGTTCTCAAATTTAAATAAATCAAAAATAAATAAAATAATCTACTCAAGTAGTTCTTCAGTTTATAATTCTATTAGAAAAGATTACCAATTTAAAGATTCTAATAACAGAAGTTTATACTCATCTACAAAAATTGCCTGTGAAAATTTAATATATAATTTTGCGTCAAAAAATAATATTTCATTTTTGATTTTGAGAATTTTTAATATGTATTCAGACAAGGGAGATAAATTTTCAATAATTTCAAAATTATCAAATAAAATAAAAAAAAAAGAAAAAATACAAATTTTTAATCAAGGCGAAAATATTAGAGACTATATACATGTTAAAGATGTAGTTAGATTGATAGATTTTTTTTTAAAAAAAAAAAAATTTAGTAAATAATGTTTATGATATAGGTGTCGGAGAAGGAATTAAGTTAATTGATATACTTAATTATATTGGGAGAGATAAACTTAAAATTCTATTTAAAAAAGAAAATATTGCAGAGGCAGATATTTCAATTGCAACAAATGAATATTTAAAAGATTTCAAGTTTAAAAGTTTGGAAAATTTTTTTTCTAAAAGTAAAAATATTAGCACAAAAAAAATATCTACTTATAAACAAGACACCAAAAATTTATTACAGGATATAATTGACGATTATATAATTTATGGATCAGGAAACGCTGGTCAACAAGTATATAATAGATTATTAAGCCAAAATCAAAAAGTTTATTGTTTTGTAGATGATAATAAGAAAAAACAAAACAAAACAATTTTTAATAAAAAAATTATATCAAGTAAAGATTTATATTATTTATCCAGAATAAAAATAATTAAGAATTTAATAATTGCTATACCAAGTTTAAAAAAAAATAAATTAGAAAAAATACAAAATACATTTTCTAAATATATTAATGATATTTCATTTATACCATTAAAAAGTACTTTAAAATCAGAAATAATTTCATTAACTGATTTAGATAGTTTCAACATCTATAATATGCTTGGAAAGAAAAGAAAAATAATAAATTATAAATTGTTTGACAAAGATTTAATAAAAAAAAATATATTAGTTACAGGTGCTGCAGGATCAATTGGGTCACAATTATTGAGACAGCTTTTAAATACTAAATCTAATAATATTATTGGATACGACAACTCTGAAATCGATTTATTCAATTTAAAAAACGAATTACAAAATTTTAAAAAGGTGAAATTATATTTAGGTGATATTTTAGACAAAAAGTTCTTGGATTATATTATTAAGAAAGAAAAAATTCATTTAATATTCCATGCAGCTGCCTATAAACATGTAGGAATATTACAACAAAACGTTGAGTCGGCTATTAGAAATAATATTTTTGGAACCGAAAGTGTTCTGAGAACTGCAAAAGAAAATAAAGTAGACACTATAACTATATCCACTGATAAGGCTGTTAAACCTACAAGCATCTTAGGGATGACAAAGAGAATTTCTGAAATAATTTGTTTGATGTATAATTCAAAAGATTTTACTTCAAAAGTTGTCAGATTTGGAAATGTTTTTGGCAGCGTTGGTTCAGCAGTGCCAACATTTATAAATCAAATAAATAATAAAGCTCCAATTACAATTACTGATAAAAAGGTTGAGAGATATTTTATGACTCTTAATGAAGCTTGCTTCTTGCTTTTATGGTCAATGAAATTGAAAAATACAAAAAATGTAATCATTTTAAATATGGGCAAACCAATTAAAATTATAAAAATAATTAGAAATTTAATTGATCTTAAAAAAGATTTAGACCCAAATTATACTTTTGAAATTAAAGAAATTGGACTTCAAAAAGGTGAAAAGTTAAAAGAACAGCTTACAATAAGTAGAAAACTGATCAGAACTAAAAACTCTGATATTAATATATCTACGGATCCCATTTATAATCAAAAAGAAATAGAGAAATTTTTGATAAAAATTAAATTAAATAACAACCCAGATAAACTTAAAAAATTAATGAGAAATTTTTTAACAAGAGACTTTAAATAAAATTGAGATTTTCAGTAGTAATAGCAACGTTAAATAATCAGGAGACGATTAATAAAACTATTTTCTCGGTAAAAAATCAAAAATTTAAAAATTATGAAATTATTATTGTAGATGGTGGTTCTGAAGATCAAACTTTAAAAATTATTAATAATCATGCGTTAGAAAATATTAAATTAATATATCAGAAAAAGAGAGGCATATATAATGCTTTCAATTTAGGAATTGAGCAGTCTATTGGTGAAATTATAATTTTTTTAAATGCAGATGATTTTTTTATAAATGGTGAAGTCTTAGACCTTATTAACAATGCTTTTATAGAGAATAAAAACCTAGAAGTGATTATTAGCAACGTTAAAATTGTCAATAATCACGAAAAACCTATAAGAGATTACAAATGCAATTCATTTAATAATTTTATGTTTTATTTTGGTCACATGCCTCCACACCCGGGCATATTCATCAAAAAATCAATCTACTCTAAATTTGGCAAATTTTTAGAAGAATTTGAAAATGCAGGAGATTTTGAATTTATAGTTAGATTATTTTTAAAACATAAAGTTCTATATAAAAGAATTGATAAATATTTTGTTACTATGCTGGCGGGAGGAAAAAGTAATAAAAATATTAAAAGTTTTATTGTGAATACGATTGAAATAAAAAAAGCTCTTAAAATAAATAGGTTGTTTTCTAGTTACATACTTATTACTCTTAGATTTGTAATAAAATTATTCCAGTTTATTAAGTAATTATTTAAATGAAATATTTAAAAAAAAATTTAATACTTGAATTCTTAATTTTATTATTACCTATATCTTTAATAACTGGCCCTTTTATACCAGAGTTGATTCTTCTCTTTTCAATTTTTATTTTTTTATTATTAATTTATGAGGAAAAAGATTTTCAATTTTTGTTTAATGATTTTACAAAAATTTTCTTTATTTTTTATTTATTTATTGTAATTAGGTCAATTTTTGTTGATGAAAGTTTGATTTCTTTAAAAAATTCATTATTTTATTTTAGATTTTTATTTTTAGCATTAATAATTAAGTATCTAATTTTAAATAATAATAAATTCATAAATAAATTTGTTATTACTTTTATAACTGTTCTCTTTCTCGTTTCTGTTGACGCAATAATTGAATATTACATTGGCTCTCATTGGTTATTTGATAAAAGTTTATACGCAGAAGATGATAATAATCGTATAAGTGGTTTATTTGATGATGAATATATATTAGGGGGGTTTGTATTAGTTTTTTTCCCCTCAATAATGCTTTTATTTTATGAAAGAATTAAATTAAGAAAAAAATTCAAAATAATTATATCTTTAGTCATTTTAATTATTTTTATTTTTACGATAATTATATCAGGAGAAAGATCCTCTTTAGCAAAATTATTTTTACTTTTGACAACAATTATTATTTTTACGTCTGTTTTCGGAAATTTAAAAATTAGAATTTCAATTTTGGTATTAATTTTTTTTTCTCTTTCTTTATTTATTATTTCACAACCAAAATTAAATGAAAGATTGATCTATCATACACTTGATTTAATATTGCAAAATAAATCTAATTCAAAAATTGACAGAAATTTGTCAATATATGAATATTTTAGGTCTTCAAATATTAAAGATCTAAATTTTACATACTATAGTAATGAACATAGAGATCACGCAATTATATCTATAAATATGTTTAAAGATAAATTTATTTTGGGACATGGAGTAAAAATGTTTAGATTTAAATGTTCTGATAAAAAATATTATATAAATGAAAGGTCATGTTCTACACATTCTCATAGTATTTTCTTTACTTTTATATCTGAGCTAGGATCAGTTGGTACGATTTTTTTAATTGTTATTTATTATAAATTGATAAAAAGTATTTTTTTATCTAAAAAGAATTTTGATAAAGTTATTCTTCTGACACTAATTATTTATCTTTTTCCCTTCATACCATCAGGTTATTTTTTTAATAATTTTTTTTCTTTAGTGCTATATACATTGGTTGGTATTTATTTTGGTATGAAAAAGCTAAGGTTAACTAATGTATAATTCATATTTTATATTAACATTTTTTATTTTTTTAAATTTTTTAATATTCATTCTTTCCGATAAATTTATTAAAATATTTAATATTTACGATTATCCAGATAAAAAAAGAAAATTTCACAGAGACAAAGTATCTTTATTTGGTGGTTCGATAATATTACTTAATTGTTTGTCCTTTTATATTATCGGTATACTCTTCAATAATTCTATAAAATATGATTTTATATTTTTAAATACATTTATAATTGGTTCAATATGTTTTTATTTCTTAGGTTTGATAGATGATAAAATAAATTTGGGATACAATAAAAAATTCTCCATAGAACTTATAATTATAATTTTTTTAATCTTTTTCAATCAAGAATTAATTATTAATAAGATATATTTATCTTCATTCAATTTTCAAATAAACTTAGGAAAATTTTCATATTTTTTTACAGCATTATGTATTCTAATTTTTTTAAATGCATTTAACATGTTTGATGGTATAAATTTACAGTCGGGAATATATAGCTTAATAATTTTTATGTATCTTACAATTATTTCTAATAATAATTTGATATTAATTATTTTAATAATCTCACTAATTCCTTTTCTAGTTCTAAATTACAATTCAAAAGTCTTTCTTGGTGATAACGGAACCCTTTTACTTGGTTTTATAATTTCCTATTTAATAATAATAACTGCAAAAGAAACAAGTTATTTAGTTTTATCAGCAGATAAAATTTTTATATTGATGATTTTGCCTGGACTTGAACTTATTAGACTGTTTATAATAAGATTAAAACTTAAACGACACCCTTTTTCATCTGATAGAATGCATATACATCATATATTTCTAAAAAAATACGGTTACAAAAAAACTATAATATATATACAATTATTAGCTTTAATGCCGATTTCAATAATGCATTTATTCAATAATCATATTTATCTTATAATATTTTCATTTACACTTATCTATATATTTATGACATTAAATGAAAAATAAAATATTAATAACTGGAGGAGCTGGCTTCATAGGATCAGAATTAGTAAAGCTAATAAAAAATAAAAAAAATATTATTGTTGTTGATAAAAAAAAAAATAAAAAGGTAATTGATAAATATAATTTACTCGGAATAAAGTACATCAAAGGAAATTTGTTAAATAAAAGTTTTTCTAAAAAAGTATATAAAAACGCTAAAATTATATATCATCTAGCTGGTATTGTTAAAGTTCCAAATACCGATGTAAATTTAGATTACAAAAAAGAAAAAATAATTTTTAACGAAGCTGTCACAATATTAAATAATTTACTAACCTATTGTGAAAAAAATATAAAAGTTATATTCCCATCGACACACCTGATTTTTGAAAATTGTAAAAAAAATAAACAAATTTTTTATGAGAATTCAAAACCATTGCCAAATTTGGCTTATTCTAGAAGTAAGTATGAATGTGAAAAACTATTAAAAAATAAGAAGGTAAATTATTCTATACTTAGATTAGGTTCAGTGTATGGTGAGACACAAGATGAAAAAAGAATGTTTAATCTACCCAACTTATTTCCACTTAAAACTAAGAAAAATCAAGATTTAAAATTATTTTCAAACGGAATTCAAATTAAAAGTATAGTTTCTGTTAAAGATGTTGCGAGAGCAATGACCCATGTAAATAAAAAAAATATAAAAAATCAAATTTTTCATTTAGTCTCTGAACACTTAACAGTGAAACAAATAGGTATAATTTGTAAAAAATATAATAATAAAATAAATTTAATTAAGACTAAGGATAAAATTCCATACGAGGGCTATTTTATGAACTCTAATAAAATCAATAAACATAATTTTAAATATAAATATAAATATAAATCGTTTGCAAAAAAATATATTTTAGGTTTTTAATTTTTTATAACCAATATATCGTAACCTAGTTGTTTTTTGTGAATCAACCTTTCATCAAAATTGTTTGTACATGGAGCTTTATTGTACAAACATTCTTTATTGCTAGTATATATGTGGTAATTATTTCCAATATCTTTTTTTTCATAATAAAACATTTTATCATCGTATCTAAATGACGAGATGCTAGGCCATATAGGCCTAATTTCAAATTTATTATTTATCCTTATTATCTGCTTAAAACAAATAATTGTAAAACACAAAATCGACAAATACTTAAAAATTAAATTTATATTTTTAATATTATACCTAAAGATAAAAAAAGTAGATAATAATATGATAAGAGATATGAGTAGAGAATACCCATATCTATACAAAGGGAATTTAATAATAAATACAATATTTGCTAATATTAAAATACTTAACAAATAAAATAATTTATTTCTTTCATCTTCTTTTAATTTAAATCGGATAAAACTTTCTCTGTTTTTAAAAAAATTTATTAATAAAATAATAATTGCCAAAAACATAAGAAAAGGTAACAGTAATTTATAAATATAATTTAAATGTACTTTTGACCAAGTTTGAAACCATTTAAAATCATTTAAATATTCCTCCATATTCAACGATTTATTTTCCCTATCGGGCCAACCTTTTGACCAGGCCTCCCCTAATATGCTTTGTTTTATTGTTTCATCTTTATTGGACCAATCTAATTTATCGAAGCAAACTTTATCTAATGGATAAATAGCACAAGCCGAAATAAAAATATTCTTCAAAAACCATAAAAATAAAAAAAGAGTTGGTATAGAAATAAGTATTTTTATTTTTTTTTTTTTTTTTAAAAAAAAATAAAATGGTAATAAAAACGCAAAAATTAATGTTATTTTATTTAAAAATATATACGTAGAAATATAGGATAATTTTTTTAATGAGTCATAATTTATAGATGATTTTAAGAATACAGATATTAAATAAAAAAACAACAAATGAGCAGGAGCATCATTTCCATAACCACTATATCTGTTAGCCTTATAACTAATATAAATTAATACGAACAAACAGAAAATATTGTTTAAATTCAATTTCTCCTGTGATTTAATATATCTAATTGTTTCCTCAAAAAAATATAAAAATATAAAAGCCATTATACTACCTAAGGGTATAAGCACCCCTTTTATGCCTCCGATATAATTAAAATTTATTGCAGATAAATATTGGATTATTGAAACATGTCCAAATCTAGAGTGTAAATTACTTAAACCTAAAATAATCTTGTGTTCGTTTAAGATCTGAACATAAGGAAGATGATATAAGCCTGCATCTGGTGTATTAATATTACTAAAAGCAATAACAATTGACGTAAATAAAGTAGATATAATAACAAATATTATGTCTTTTTTTGAAATAATCCACTTTATTGAAATAATTATAAATGGAAAAATTAATAAAAGAGTATTTATGAATTTATTTAGGGGTAAAAAAAAATTTAAAACAAGAGCGAAAAAAGAAACAATTATACATCCTAAAATTCCAACTTCTGCATTTGAATTTTTGATATTTCTAAACAAAAAAAAACTAAAGATTTTCCCGTATAAATATAAATATAGATTTGTTAAAAAAATTGATCCAATAAATGTCATTTAATATTGTGATTATACTCTGAAGGTAAAACTAGAAAGTTTCCATCAATAGTTGTTTCAAATTTATAATCTAAATCTTTGAAAAACTTAATATAATCGTCCAAATTATAATTCATTTCCGTTTCAAATTTCTTTTCATACTCAAATATAATTGGCATTCGATTAATTTTGATAGTTTTTACAGAACCTTTTAAAACTTTTAAGTCCCAACCCTGTACATCAATTTTCATTATTGACACTCTTTTTTCATAATTAAAATCATCTATTCTTTTCATCAATATATTATTTTTAAATTCTTTATTATCATTATTTGAAAATTTTATATTTAAAGCACCATATGTCCCGATTTCCTCAGGTTGAGGATCAAGTAACTGTCCTTGACCAACATTGTCAGATAAAATACAATTTATTGGCTTTACGTTTCTTGAGTTATATTCAGCATTTTTTTTTAAAATATCATAAATATATTTTGAAGCTTCAAAAGAATAAACCAAGATATTATCATAAACTTTTGAAAACAGAACACTCATTTGTCCATAGTTTGCTCCAGCATCAATCACAATGGTATTTGGTTCAATATACCTTTTTGATAGTTCGAATACATCATTATCAAATATTCTATTTTTAATTATTTCTCTTCTGATTACATCTTGATAAGCGTATCTAGGCAAAAAATAAGTTCCAGTTATTGTTGTATACTTTTTTAATTTGTTGGAATGTATTGTTTTCCTTTCGTCTCTAAAAAGTAAAACAAATCCTACTTTTTTTGATAATTTCCAGTAAATATTTTTTAGTAGGATAATTAATTTTATCATTTTAATATAATTAATATATTAATCTTCTAAAATCATTTAATAAATTAATATTATGATTTCAATTATTATACCCGTATTCAACGAAAAGAATACGATTTTAAAAATTTTAGAAAAGATAGATAATATTAATGATCTTAATAAAGAAATTATTATTGTGGATGATTTTTCAACTGATGGATCAAGGGAAATTTTAAAAAAAATAAATAGAGATAACTATAAAATATTTTATCATAATAAGAATTTAGGTAAAGGAGCAGCAATCAAAACAGCAAAATTGCATGTAAAAGGTGATATAGTTATTATTCAAGATGCAGATCTAGAGTATGATCCAAAAGACTATAAAAAACTTATATCACCAATAATAAATAATCAGGCTGAAGTAGTTTATGGATCTAGAGTCTTGGGTAAAAAAAGATATTTTATAAAAAGTTTTTCTTCTGTATCTAGAATTTTTTTTAATCATGTTTTGACAATCATCTCAAATATTATTAATAATCAAAAACTAACAGATGCTCATACTTGTTATAAAACTTTTTCTTTTAAAGTTTTCAACTCTTTAGATTTAGAAGAAAATGATTTTAGTTTTTGTCCAGAAGTAACAACCAAGATAAGTTTAAAAAAAATACCAATATTTGAGGTTTCAATTGAATATTTTGGCAGATCATATAAACAGGGTAAGAAAATTAAATTAGTTGATGGTATCAAAGCACTCAAAACATTAATTAAATATAGATTTATAAAAAAATGAAAAATGAAATAAAAATCAGCACAAATAAAAACTTTGGTTTAGTCTTCTTTTTTGTTTTTCTTATTATATCTTTGTATCCATTAATTAATGATGGAAGTATAAGAAGATGGTCTCTTATAATTTGTATAATTTTTTTGATTTTAGGGTTATTAAACTCTAAATATCTTACACCTTTAAATAAATTATGGTTTAAATTTGGAATACTTCTTGGAAAAATAATTTCGCCAATTATCATGGGAGTAATATTTTTTTTTGTTGTAACACCAACAGGTTTTTTAATGAAATTATTTAAAAAAGATCTATTAAATCTTAAATATAACAATAATAAATCTTATTGGATTGAAAAAAAAGAACCAAAAAGTAAAATGAAGAATCAATTTTAAATGAGTTTTATTAAAGAATTTTGGGAATTCTTGAAAATACGGAAAAAGTACTGGTTAATGCCAATTATAATCGTCTTAGTTTTATTTGGTGGTTTAATAATATTAAGCCAAGGCTCAGCGGTTGCTCCATTTATTTATACAATTTTTTAGGTGAATATAGTTTTAGGAATATCTGCTTTTTATCATGATAGTGCTGCAGCAATTTTAGTGGATGGTAAGATAATTGCTGCAGCTCAAGAAGAGAGATTTACAAGAATTAAACATGATTCGAATTATCCATTTAATGCTATCAAGTTTGTTTTAAATTTCGCTAAAATAAAATTAAGTAATATTGACAATATTGTTTTTTTTGAAAAACCATTTTTGAAATTTGAAAGGTTACTTGAAACATATGTAGCTTTTGCACCCAAAGGTTTTGTTTCTTTCTCAAATTCAATGCCTATTTGGCTTAAAGAAAAATTATTTCAAAAAAAATTATTATTTAGTAGATTTAAAGAGCAAGACCAAAAATTCATAGATCAAGAAAAAATGTTTTTTTCAGAACATCACCTTAGTCATGCTGCTAGTGCTTTTTTTCCATCTCCTTTTGAAGAAGCTATAGTTTTAACTGCAGATGGCGTAGGAGAGTGGGCTACTACTACAGTTGCGATTGGAAAAAACAACAAACTTGATATAAAAAAAGAAATTCATTTTCCACATTCTTTAGGCTTGCTTTACTCAGCCTTTACTTATTACACAGGTTTTAAAGTAAATAGTGGTGAATATAAATTAATGGGATTGGCGCCATACGGTAAAGCAGTGTTTGTTGATAAGATATATAAATTAATTGATATAAAAGATGATGGTACCTTTAGACTTGATCAAAAATTCTTTGAGTATGCAACTGGTCTTAAAATGACAAATAATAAATTTGATAATTTGTTTGGTGAAAAGAGAAGAAATCCAAAAAAAGAAAAACTTACTCAATTTCATATGGATATTGCTGCATCAATACAAAAAGTTACAGAAGAAATTATGATTAAATTAGCTAGATCACTAAAAAAAGAATACAATTTAGAAAATTTATGTCTAGCAGGTGGTGTCGCACTTAATTGTGTTGCA